>Ga0364894_10297_pt1 | contig 23652 bp, 24 predicted proteins | sample ExccelJu500001D4_FD_206942 | JGI IMG/M metagenome (GOLD analysis project Ga0364894, IMG submission 206942) | Enriched cells from Trout Bog Lake Hypolimnion, Wisconsin, USA - BchlTB.July16.5000.01.D4 | ecosystem: Environmental > Aquatic > Freshwater > Lake > Hypolimnion/Profundal zone | place: USA...
CATGCGTACGACCATTTGATGAACGCACATGACCATGAAATGTTTAAATGGGTTGACTTATTTAACCCGTACGACTTATATTCAAAAAACCCGACGCCGCCAAACTGGAAGGAGTTAAGGCCTTACTATGAAGATTTGGTGGCAAAATACCTGCCCGCGAATATTAAATTTTAGAGATTTTATAATAAATGATAAGATGCAACCCTGCCGGTGTTACAACCGGTAGGGCTGTTTTGCGTTGGCGGGCATACAGGTAAATATCTGTGGATAGTTTAGCCGAAGAATGTCAGCTTTCAGCACTACTTTTGGCCGATTATTAAAACATATGGCAACAACAAAAATTAAAGTAAACAGCAACGGATCCTTGCGAATTGAAGGCGATTTTGAGATAGTTGACAAAACCGGCACTCCTTACGACCTGGCCGGCCGGGAAATAATCGGCATTTGCCGGTGTGGCATGTCAAAAAACAAACCTTTTTGCGATGGGTCGCACAACGGCAATTTTGAGCACGATGCTATAGCCTTTGCCCTACCGCCGAAAAAGCAGTAGAATCTTCATTCGATAAACAAACCATTTAAATAAGGGCGGGGGCGGCAATTTAAAAAAAGCCCCTTGCCTTTAATTCCCCTTCTTTTTTTACTAAAAATAAGCTCTCTGCATAAGTGCCCATTATTGCAACGGCCTTATGTGCCTTAATTGTAAAATAGGGTGCCGGATACACTTGGTTTATGCCAGTACTGTCAAGTTTGCTGACGCTAAATGTTAGAGGCTTTTTAAACTGGATAGCTTCCGGCCGCACATTACCTGTTCTGTATCGGTCATCAAAAAAATAAGGGTCGCCAGGTGCAGCCCACTTTCCGTTTTTGGTTTCATATACATCAAAATATTGAAACCTGATATGGTAAAATTTACCGTTTTTTTTATAAACAAACAGCAAAACTGTCTTAAAGTGTAAAAAATCGGGTTTGCCAATATGGTCATACGCTTCAAATGTTATTTTGTTGCGTTCATAGTGTCCGTAAATATTTTGTAGCACTTTGTATTTGACACTATAATAGTTGTAGAACCCAATATCATCCTTTTGCGGGTTAATACGTATTTTTTTTACCCTTAATTGCTTACCCACAAATACAAAAAGACTGTCAGGGTTCGATTGCGAGCGGCATAATAAGGATGTTAAAACGATAGAAATTGAAATAATGAGTCTACACATAACTTATGGATGCTACTAAGTTAAGTTTTGCATAATTAACCCAAACTTTTTTCTAAACAGTTAAATATGCCACTTGGATGGTGGCATTTTGCCGCTTTATCCACAAACCTGCCAAAAAGCTTTTTTTACTTATACCAACACTCCCGATATTCGCAGTTGGAAAGTTTTTAATATGGAATTGTCGTTTGATAACACCCAGGTAGCATTCGCCTATAAGAAGGATTCAGAGCTTAAACATGCCCGCTGGCTGCTTAAAACCATGCATTACAGCTGGTTTGTGGCAGTAGGCACCCGCCTTACCCCGTTTATAATGAAAACGGGCCTGCCGGTGCATGGTTTAATACGCGCCACCATTTTTAAGCAATTCGTGGGCGGTGAAACGCTGGAGCAAACGGCCGAGGCAGGCAAACTGCTGAGCGGTTACGGTGTGCAGGTAATATTAGATTATGGGGTTGAAGGCAAAGAGGGGGAAGAGAATTTTGACCATACCGCCGACGAATTTATTAAGGTAATAAACTATGCTGCTACCCAAAGTAATATACCATTTATAAGCATAAAAGTAACCGGTATTGCCAGGGTTGGGTTGTTGAATACGCTAAACGAAGCCCCCCGGTTGCGCAGCGGCATCCATGACCATGAAGATGAAACAAACGAGTGGGAGCGCGTAAGGGAAAGAATGTTCCGTATATGTGCCGCCGCCGCCGAAAAGGGGATAGGGGTATTGGTGGATGCCGAGGAAAGCTGGATACAAGACCCGGTTGACAGGCTGGCGATTGAAATGATGGAGATTTTTAACAAAGAAAAGCCCATCGTATACAATACCATACAGTTATACAGGCACGACAGGCTGAAGTTTTTAAAAATGAGCCACCAGATTGCGCGCCAGGAAGATTTTATACTAGCCGTTAAATTGGTACGCGGTGCTTATATGGAAAAAGAGCGCGACCGTGCCATGCTGATGAACTACGACAGCCCTATACAGCAAAACAAATCATTTGCCGATGGGGATTACAACGCAGCCATCAACTTTTGTGTGGATAATATAGATACCACAGCTTTTATCGTGGCATCCCATAACGAGTACAGCAATCTTTTTGCCGCCGAATTGTTGGATACTAAAGGCATACCCCATAACCACCCGCACGTGCATTTTTCCCAGTTATATGGCATGAGCGACAATATTACTTTTAACCTTGCAAAAGCCGGCTACTCCGTTAGCAAGTACCTGCCTTTCGGCCCTATAAGGGAGGTGATACCATACCTAATGCGCCGTGCCCAGGAAAACAGCAGCGTGAGCGGCCAAACAGGCCGGGAGTTGACGTTGATTAATAAAGAGTTGAAGAGAAGAAAGGTGGAGTAGGAGGAGGGGTGAATTGGTTTAAAATAACTTGAAGTGTCTAACATGTATTGACGGGATTTGCAAATAACTGCTTAACAAGTAGTGGATTATTTAAATGGATTCTAAACCACATCGGTATTGAAAAATGGAAATGTCTCATACACTTCTTTTATAATAACTGGGTTAAATTTATTTCTAAAATCACTTTTGTTAATAAGTAGGCTAGTGAACGCAATGGGAAAGTCTTTATTTGAAAAGTAGATTTTGTAGATAGCAAACTCTGCCCAAAAGTTCCCCTTGCTATTTTGCAGGTATGATGATTCTATTTCAATTCGCTCAATATTTTTCTTGTCGTATAGCCTCGGATTATAAATGTTACCATACCAAAAAGACTCATTACCTTTTGAAATGATGAGTATTTTACGCTCCATATAACGATAGTAATTAAAAAACAGCAGTAGGTTAGCAAGGCCGCCTAATAACATCATGAAAATGAAGCAAACAATTGACGTAGTATAATTATGCCTAAACAGTGAAAAGACGGCCATAATAAAAAAAACTATAGAAGTCAAGAAATTGAAAAGGCTTGAGTGTTGAAGGAATTCACGTATCCTTTTCTTAGTTACCGTGTATTCAAAATTATTGGTTACAAAATGCTCAGCAACATGCTTAAACAACAGGTTTTCTTTCTTAAACACTGAAAGGTCAATATCCCCTTTGTCAAAATATTGGCTGATAAAAGGGTAGGCTTCGCTTCGTAAAGAAAAGCTTTTGCTATACAAATTCGAGCCATCAAAAAAATACAGCACAAATTTGCCGTTGTAATACAAAGCGAGTTTTAGCCATGTGGGGTTATCAGTTTCTATTAAAATACCCGGGTTGGTAAGTCCGATTTGTATATGCTCCCTTTGTTTCTCCCACGGGAATGTGTCTATTAAAGAAGTCACTTCATCATAGGTTCTTAATTGTTTGTCGGCAAATTCACCGGGTTCAAAGTCTACGAACTGGGTTTTGGATAACAGCTTTTCCATCGGGTTTAATTATTGCCGCAATATAACAAAATCCACATCTTCTCCCCAATCCATCCACCTCATACCCTACGCCTTAAGTCTTTTTCTTTACCTTGCACCCATGCAACAGTTCCAGCAGTTATTGCAGTATATTTTCGACAACGGGGTGTCAAAGACCGACCGAACCGGCACGGGCACCACCAGTTGCTTTGGCTATCAAATGCGTTTTGACTTGCAGAAGGGTTTCCCAATGGTTACCACCAAAAGGCTGCACCTTAAAAGCATTGTGTACGAATTACTTTGGTTTTTGCGCGGCGAAACCAATATTAAATACCTAAAGGAGCACGGTGTAAGTATTTGGGACGAGTGGGCGGATGAAAACGGTGAGCTTGGCCCGGTATATGGCAAACAGTGGCGCAGTTGGGAAGGGGCAAACGGGCAGACGATTGACCAAATTAGCGATGCCATAAAGCAAATAAAAAACAACCCCGACAGCCGCCGTATAATAGTGAGTGCCTGGAATGTTGCCGAACTGCCTGAAATGGCTTTGATGCCCTGCCATGCACTGTTTCAGTTTTATGTGGCAGATGGCAAACTTAGCTGCCAGTTATACCAGCGCAGCGCCGATGTGTTTTTAGGCGTGCCGTTCAACATAGCGTCTTACGCATTGCTTACGTTAATGGTGGCGCAGGTTTGTAACCTACAGCCCGGCGAATTTATACACACGTTTGGGGATGTACACCTGTACAACAACCATATTGAGCAGGCCAAGCTGCAGCTAAGCCGCACACCTTACGCACTGCCCACCATGCGGTTAAACCCAAACGTGAAAGATATATTCAGCTTTACATTTGAGGACTTTACCCTGGAAAATTACCAATACCACCCGGCCATCAAAGCACCGGTGGCGGTGTAGGAAAGTCTATAGTTTACAGTTTGTAGTTTACAGTTACTTGGTGCGATTTAACTAAAATGTAATGGATAGCCAACTAACGCGAGTCAAGAACTGAAAACCATCAACTGATTGGATGGATTGTTTGGACGAAAAGATAGGTTTTTATCGGCGTCAACCTTAAAAATCCATTCAATCAGCGTTCAATCATCCACAAACCACAAACTTCTGTTATGATTATATCCTTAGTAGTAGCAGCTTCTGAAAATAATGCCATAGGCAAGGATAATAAATTGCTTTGGTCTCTGCCAAATGATTTGCGGTTCCTGAAGAATATTACCTGGGCCATGCCTGTTGCCATGGGTAGAAAATCTTTCGAGTCGATGGACAGCAAGCCTTTAAACGGTCGTGTTAATATTGTTATCACCCGGCAAAAAAATTTCAAGGCACCCGGTGCTGTTTTAGTGGGCAGCCTGAAAGATGCCATTTTTGTAGCCCAGGAACACGACTATAAAGAGCTAATGGTACTTGGCGGCGGTGAAATTTACCGGGAAGCAATGCCCATTGCCGACAAAATTTATATTACCCGGGTACATGGTGTTTTTGAAGATGCCGATACTTTTTTTCCGGAAATTGACAATAAAAAATGGGTTCTTACCTCAAACCAAGATTTTCCGGTGGATGAAAAGCATGCATACGCATATAGTTTTCAGGTGTGGGAGAAAAAATAGTCAATAGTCAATGGTCAGTGGGTCATTGGTCAATAAGTCAATTTATGGTGGATTAATTTAACTCCAAAGGCGATTTCAAAATACCAATCAATAAACACACTATTTTGCACCCGTATTAGTAATTAATCGTTACTAATTATCCATCCTTAACTACAAAACGTGTATTCAAAATTTCAACTTGTTAAAAAATATTTGCGGTATTACATAACTGCATCAAATGGTAAAGGGCATGGCGTGCATTCCCCTTTTGTATTCGATTTAATCACGAAGGTGTTTAATGATGACGGGCATTATTACTGTTATGAAACCATAGAGCTATTGCGCAAGCAATTGATGACCAATAATACAATACTTACCATTGAAGATTTTGGTGCCGGTTCACGCGTGTCGGCACAAAAGCAACGCTCGGTATCTTTTATTGCAAAGTCTTCCCTAAAACCGCGTAAATTCAGTACGCTTTTTTTTAGATTGGTAAATTATTTTCAACCCAATACTATTATTGAGCTGGGTACTTCGCTCGGCATTACCACCGCATATATGGCCAGTGCCAAACCAGATGCAGCCATCTCTACTTTTGAAGGAGCTACAGCCGTGGCAAGTGTGGCGCAGAAAAACTTTACAGCACTGGGGCTTGGCAACATCAAAATAATCAAGGGTAATTTCGATGATACCCTGCTTAATGTTTTACAACAAATAAAAACGGTGGATTTTGCTTTTGTTGATGGCAACCATCGCAAGCAACCCACTCTACATTATTTTACACAGTTGCTGGATAAATCTAATGAAGAATCTGTGTTGATATTTGACGACATACATTGGAGTACTGAAATGGACGGGGCATGGGCAAGCATCAAATCACATCCACGTGTTACCTTAACCATTGATCTATTTTTTATTGGCCTTGTTTTTCTCCGTACCGAGCAAAAGGCAAAGCAGCACTTTGTAGTTAGGTTTTAGGCGAACGCAAACCACAGTAGCAAGGAATTATTGCTTTCCGCCTTTGTTGGGTGTTTTCACCAACAAAGCTTGCTTACCGGTCTGCAGGTTTCTACTCGTTGTATTGTTAACCCGATATAATAGTTGTTGGTGAAAACACCAACAACGGCGAAGAACAATCGGTACTATTATAGCAAGACCAAATAGCGGACATTTATTGTTATTTTATTAGGGCAGAAGACAACATTCCTACAACACCCAGTACCAATCCAATCAATGCTCCCTTAGTAGGTAATTCTTTAAATAGAAGATAGGCAATGGCTGGTTCTATCACAACAATTGCACCTATGGATAATGCAATTACTACCCATACATTGCTGAATGATTTATACCCCACCATATAGCCTGCAATCAATGCCCCGCCTGCAATAGCCATCAATATAAACATTTTAAAAAACAACTCCTTGTCAAATATGGAGACGTTTTTTTTAGCGGCATACAACTCAGCATATATGGCCAAAGCTTCACCAAGAAACAATAAAATAACAGCAATAAATTTTTGCATGGTATGATTTTAGTCAGTAATATATAGCTACTTTTTTAGTAACAAAGAAATATAAAAATTTGCACTAATTGTTTATCAATTAATAAGATAAACGTCATTGGTTGTGTATTGCTACAACCTTCTACTGCAAAGCATAAAAATTATTCAAGCTTGCATTCTACTCGTATAAATATTATGCCATCCTACCTTATTTTTTTGGTTGGTTAAATAAAACAGTGCTAACTTCAACAACATATAAATTAAGCGCATGACTACCGGCGTATTGCTTGAACCTGCACCTGAGCGCAGGGTATCGTTGCTGCCAGAACAGGCTGAAACACTTTTAAAAAAAGGTATAACTGTTTTATGTGAAAGCAATGCGGGTAATGAGGCTGGCATGCCAGATGAGGCCTATACTCAAAAAGGCATTGCGGTTGTGGGAAGAAACGAGGTGCTTCAAAAATCAGATATCATTTTATCCATTCATACATTATCTGATGCCGATTTACAATTGTTAAAACCGGGTAGTATACTGGTTGGCATTTACCAGCCTTTGTATAAATATATTTTATTAAAGCAGTGGGCATTAAAAAGTATCACCACCTTTAGCCTTGATATGGTGCCCCGCACAACCCGTGCGCAAAGCATGGATGTGCTAAGCAGTCAGGCTAATATTGCGGGCTACAAGGCTGTGTTGCTGGCTGCATCTATTTATCCAAAATATTTCCCCATGCTTATGACTGCCGCCGGCAGCATTACACCTGCCAAAGTATTGATTCTTGGTGCTGGCGTGGCGGGCTTGCAGGCCGTTGCAACGGCGCGTAGGTTAGGGGCTGTGGTGGAGGTGTTTGATACCAGGCCTGCAGTTAAAGAAGAAGTAATGAGCCTGGGGGCAAAATTTGTGGAAGTGGAAGGTGCTGCCGACGCATCCAAAGCAGGGGGTTATGCAGTTGAACAAACACCTGAGTACAAACAAAAGCAACAGCAAAGGATAGCCGAGGCCGCGGCCAAGGTCGATGTTATAATAAGCACGGCCCAAATACCCGGCAAGCCTGCGCCAGTGCTGATAACAGAAGAAATGCTAAAGAGCATGAAACGTGGGAGTGTTATTATTGACTTGGCTGCAGCAACGGGCGGCAACACCGCTAAAACATTAAATGCACAAACTGTGCAATATAACGGTATTACCATTGTAGGGGATAGCAACCTACCATCATCTGTACCGTCCGATGCCAGCAAGATGTACGGCAAAAATGTGTTTAATTTTTTGCAACTTATCATTACTAAAACGGGTGAGCTTAATTTGAATTTTGAGGATGATATTGTAAAGGGTGCGTGTATAACGCACAATGGCAAGGTGGTTAATGAGAAAGTGCAAACATTGTTGCATGCTTATGAGTCAATAGGGCACTAGTCATTTGGCCATTGATAAGTTGGGCGATAATGAATGAAATTAATATAATGCTATAACTCGAAACATCCCTCTCCGCGAGGAGAGGGAACGAGGGTGTCCAAAGGACTCCCGTGGAGAGGCAAAATAAAGGAGGAAAATACTATGTTAAACTGGATAACCGAACACGAGCAATACATATACATTGTTATACTCATGGTTTTTTTGGGTATCGAGGTGATAGGCCGGGTGCCAAGTGTGCTGCACACGCCTTTAATGAGCGGGGCCAATGCCATACACGGGGTGGTGGTGATTGGTGCTATTATTGTAATGGGCAAAGCTGAAGGCGATAACTACCTAGCATTGGTACTCGGTTTTTTGGCGGTGATCTTGGGCACGCTAAATGTTGTAGGTGGCTTTGTGGTAACCGACCGTATGCTGGGCATGTTTAAAAAGAAGAAAAATTAAGCTGTACACCAATAATAACCACCTATGCAACTGCTCTCCATTATATACCTTATTGCATCAGTCACCTTTATTCTCGGCCTTAAAATGTTATCCAACCCTGCTGCTGCACGTAAGGGTAACCTTATAGCGGCAGGCGGCATGGCACTGGCTATCATCGGCACCATTTTTTTATATACCGATGATAGTGGGCAAAGCTTGCATAATTACGGTTGGATATTCGGCGGCATTGTAATTGGTGGCATTGCCGGTACATTTTCTGCAAAAAAAGTGAAGATGACCGCCATGCCGGAGATGGTAAGCCTGTTTAATGGCATGGGCGGTGCATGCGCGGCATTGATTTCTATTTCGGAGTTTCTACATATAAGCAGCACAAATAAGGGCTTTACATTATATCCTCCATTGAGCAAATTGGGAAATTCAATTAATGGCAACATAACTCTAAGCACTACTAATAATGATTTCATCTTCCAATTAATAATTATTGTTGCTGGTTTAATTATCGGTTCCATATCTTTTGCAGGCAGTGTTATTGCGTGGGGTAAGCTTAATGGAAAAATTAAAGATGTTACGTTTAAAGGGCAACACGGATTCAACCTGTTAATTTTTGGAATTGTTTTTTTTATTGCTGTTTATTTTGTGATAAAAGCACCTGCATCTATTGATTTGGGGGATAATGCTCATTTGTTTATTTCGATGATAACTAAAAACGCTACCCCGATATTCTTTTTGCTTTTTGCTTTTTCACTTTTGTACGGCATCTTTTTCGTTCTTCCCATCGGCGGAGCCGATATGCCCGTGGTAATTTCATTGCTCAATTCCTTCACCGGGGTAGCCGCAGCCTGTGGGGGTTTTCTATACAATAACAAGGTAATGCTCACAGGCGGCATATTGGTGGGTGCAGCCGGTACTTTGCTTACCATTTTGATGTGCAAGGCCATGAACAGGTCTTTAAAAAATGTACTGATAGGCTCATTTGGCGGCAGCGCTTCTACTGGTGCCCATAATGCTATGGTAGGTAATTATAAAGAGATAAGCATTAACGATGCCGCCGTTGCCATGAGTTTTGCACACAAGGTAATGATAGTGCCAGGGTACGGTTTGGCTGTTGCACAAGCGCAACATGTATGCCATGAGCTTGAAAAAATGTTGGAAGAAAAAGGGGTGGAAGTAAAGTATGCCATACACCCCGTTGCGGGCCGCATGCCCGGCCACATGAACGTGCTGCTGGCCGAAGCAGACGTGAGCTATGACAAACTATTGGAAATGGAACAGGCCAACGACGAATTTAAAACAACCGACGTGGTGTTGATACTCGGTGCGAACGACGTAGTAAACCCGGCCGCCAAAAGCGACCCATCATCCCCCATATACGGCATGCCCATACTAGAGGTGGAAGAAGCAAAAATGGTGATCGTAAATAAACGCAGCATGAAGCCGGGATACGCCGGCATTGAAAACCAGCTTTTCTTCCAGCCTAAAACGTGCATGCTGTTTGGGGATGCCAAAGGGGTACTGCAAAAATTGGTAGGGGAGGTGAAGTCGCTATAAATCTACCTTAAAACCAGCTGAGGTAGGGTAGATGCAAATTGAAGTATTTGCAATAATTCCGCGTCATGTTCTTAACCTTTTTAGGGATGATGGCAGTTCTTCTTTCACTTCTGTTAGACAAATCGAGACAAGTCGATGCCGATCCCCCCCAAATCCTTCACAACAAATTAATCTTCGCCAAAATTTTTCCAATCCCTAAAATCCCTACCTTTGCGCCTCGAAAATCCGGGGTGTGCCGTGTACAACCGGGTTTTGCAGTTTACAGTTGCAGGTGTATAGTGAACAGTTACGCGAAATTTTTAAAGGAAGGCAAAGGCAAATAGTTGCCACCGACCGATTGACGCCAATAAGCTGGAAACTGGAAACTAAAGCTGGAAACCCAACAAAATAAAACTGAAAACAAAATTTTTTTATGGCGGACTTGAAGTTTCAACGCAACATTGGTATTGCCGCGCACATTGATGCTGGTAAAACCACTACTACCGAGCGTATTTTACGCTATACCGGTATGATTCATAGGATTGGGGAAGTGCACGACGGTGCTTCTACCACCGACTGGATGGAACAGGAAAAAGAAAGAGGTATCACCATTACGGCTGCTGCTGTTAGCTGCCAGTGGAATTTTCCAACCCTTAGGGGCACTGTTACCGCCGATACTAAAAAATATTCTTTTAATATCATTGATACTCCGGGCCACGTGGACTTTACTATTGAGGTAGAGCGCAGTATGCGTGTGCTTGATGGTCTTATCGCCTTGTTTAGCGCTGTGGACGGTGTTGAACCGCAAAGTGAAACTGTTTGGCGCCAGGCCAACCGTTACAAGGTTCCGCGTATTGGTTTTGTAAACAAAATGGACCGTTCTGGTGCCGACTTTTTAATGGTTGTGCAACAGATTAAGGACATGCTGGCTGCTAAAGCCGTGCCCCTGCAGTTGCCAATAGGTGCTGAAGACGATTTTAAAGGCGTGGTTGACCTGATACGCATGAAAGGTATTGTTTGGCACATGGAAACAGAAGGTATGACCTTTGACGAAATACCCGTGCCGGAAGATATGCAGGAAGAAGCCGAATTTTGGAGGCAGAACCTAATTGAAGCCGTTGCAGAATACGATGACAAATTGTTGGAAAAATTCTTTGAAGACCCCAACACTATCACCGAAGACGAAGTGCATGAGGCTATACGCAAGGCCACTATCGACCTTAGCATTGTGCCTATGATGTGCGGCTCTTCTTTCAAAAACAAGGGTGTACAAACAGCGCTTGATGCGGTTTGCCGTTACCTGCCTTCACCTTTGGACATCGAAGCTATTGTGGGTACAGACCCTGATACCGGTGAGGCAATTACCCGCCACGCCGACGCAAAAGAACCTTTCAGCGCATTGGCTTTTAAAATTATGACTGACCCGTTTGTAGGCCGTTTGGCGTTCTTCCGGTGTTATTCAGGCCATTTGGACGCCGGTTCTTATGTACGTAACGTACGCAGCGGTAAAAACGAGCGTATCAGCCGTATTATGAAAATGTTTGCCAACAAGCAGAACCCGATTGATTTTATCGAGGCAGGTGATATTGCCGCTGCGGTTGGTTTTAAAGAAATAAAAACCGGGGATACACTGTGTGATGAAGATCACCTGATTACCCTGGAAAACATGTTCATTCCCGAGCCGGTTATCTCGGTAGCCGTTGAGCCTAAAACACAGGCCGACGTTGACAGGATGGGTATGGCTATTGCCAAACTGGTTGAAGAGGACCCTACATTGCGTGTAAAAACCGATGAAGATACTGGACAAACAATTCTTTCAGGTATGGGTGAACTACACTTGGAAATTATTGTTGACCGTATGCGCCGTGAGTTTAAGGTTGAAGTTAACCAAGGTAACCCACAGGTTGCTTACAAAGAGGCGTTCCAAAATACCATTACCCACAGGGAAATATTGAAGAAACAAACGGGTGGCCGCGGTAAATTTGCCGACATACAGTTTGACTTCGGCCCTGCCGACCCAGAATGGCTGGAAGCAAACCCGAAAGAGCATTTCCAGTTTGTGAATGATCTTTTTGGTGGTTCTATCCCCCGCGAATTTGTGCCAGCTATCCAAAAGGGTTTCCAAACCTCTATGGGCACAGGCGTGCTGGCCGGTTACCCGGTTGACAATATGAAGGTACGCGTATTTGACGGTAGCTTCCACCAGGTTGACTCTGATGCAATGTCTTTCGAGCTTTGCGCAAAGGGTGGTTTCCGTGAAGCTGGCCGTAAAGCCAAACCAGTATTGCTGGAACCTATCATGAAAGTGGAAGTGGTGACACCTGACCAATACATGGGTGATGTTACGGGTGACCTTAACCGCCGCCGTGGTATGATGGAAGGTATGGACAGCCGTGCCAACCTACAGGTTATCAAGGCCAAGGTGCCTTTGAGCGAAATGTTTGGTTATGTAACCCAGCTACGCAGTATGAGTAGCGGCCGTGCCACTTCAACCATGGAGTTCAGCCATTACAACCCAGCACCAAACAACATTGCTGAGGAAGTAATAGCTAAGAGCAAGGGTAAAGTGAAGATTGAAGACTAAACCCCGTAAATCCCCCTAAAGGGTGACTTTAAGAAATACGCCCCGTTCAGCAATGAGCGGGGTTTTTTATTTGCAGGCTTTATAGCCGTGGTTAGGCTGGGTTGCGACGCTCCTTCAACTGTATTTTTCAATGGGGCTTGCTTGCCTTTTGTTGGGGTTTGGCATACCCCTCCGCGGCGGTTTGCCTTTTTGTAAAAATCTGGCGGATGGTGTTCTTCGCCTTTGTTTGGTGTTTTCACCAACAAAGCTTCAGTTGTTGGCATAGGCTATCCCAATTTAGTTGTTGTTGGTTAAAACACTTACCACGATCAAAATAAAGCCACAGTGCTTAAGGCTCACCAAATAAAAACACAAAGCCCGCCCTTGTAAAAAGGCGGGCATATATAAACCTCAACCAATAAAAATATTTTCGAATGGCCGTCTTATCTCTTAACAGCTAAAAATTAATTTTTAGCGATGATTGACAATGGGAACTTAACGTTCTGGTATTCCTTCAAGTCAATTTTTATAGAACCAACGGCTATGGGGCTTTCCACCCGCACCGGTATATGGTTGGCATCGTCTGTTACCCACATGGTCATTTTATCATCATCTTTAAAAATCGTGCCAGTTATCAACTGTGGGCTTAGCTTTATGGCGTTGTAACGGCCATACCTTGTTTTTATAACTTCCTTGCCAACGTATTTTACATAAAGGTTGTACACCTTATTATCCAAAAACATGCTGAAGTTAATTTTATCGCCTGGCTTGTAGCTGTTATAGTCAAGGTTGCGTGCATAATAGATAGCGTTAATAACATCCTGCACTTTTGCAGGCACTTTATATACGCCGGCAGAAGTAACCGCTGTATTGGTTTGTTGGTTAAAAGCTACTTCCTCGTGCATTTTAAAACTGCCCTCGTTAATGTTTCGGATAAACTTTACCGACTGAAGGTCGTTGGTATTAAAATAACTTTCATACCTGTCCCGCACTTTAAATATCCAGTCGTATTTTGAATTGGTGGCACCTTCGCCCACCACATGAAACACATTGTTGTTGTTATATTGCTCTACTGAAGTAGTAAAGGTGGCATTGCCGGCATTAATGTAAATACCTATTACATTGTAAAAAACAGTGTAGGTTATTTTTTCGCCATGTTTAAAAGGTACTTCCTGTGCTGAAAGCTGCAGCAAGGGGCCAAGCAGCATTAGTAAAGTTATTAATCTTCTCATATTCTAAAATTTTGTCTTGTCTTGTACTATAATAGATTGACGAACGAGGTGTTTTATTATTGTACCAACTGTAAATTTTTGTTAATGACATTTTCTGGCCGTGCCTGCAAAAAACAACTGGTTTCTGCTTCTTGCAAATTGCCATAAATCTTGTCAAATAAAATAATCCCTTCCCTCAATAATTCCTCCGGTATATCCGTTCCGGCCATGGCGTACATTTCATCAATCCAAGGTTCTATGGTGTTTTTCAACGCCAACCCATCTTCGGTTAACATTACCAATTTGTTCCGCCGGTCGCTTGGGTCTTCCGTACGTTTTACCAGGTTTCGGCGGGTAAGGTTGTCAATCAGCAGGGTTAGGCTTGCCTTGTCTTTCATCACATAATCTGCCACGTCCTGCTGTTTCAGGCCCTCTTTTTCCCAAAGGCATTTAAGTACCTCCAGCATTTCAAAGCTTAGGTCAATACCATTTTCCTTAAGCTTTTTACGTATAAAGCATTTAAACGCAATCTGCACTTTCATCACGGTGCTGCTAAACTCAGTAAATGTGTTTTTTTTCTGTTTCACGGTACAAAGTTAAATATAAAACAGTTAAATATTAAACTAATTTTTACAATTTAACTTTTTTAGTAAAACATTGGACTGATATTTAAAAATGCCCTGTTTGTAGTTATAGACTAAAAAATTGAAAATTTTAACGCATTACCAAGTAATTTTCAGTTTTTCTTAATGTAGCTAATGTGTGTTTGTGTCAAAAATGTTGTTTCGGTAAATAGACGAAAGATTGGTGTTGAAGCCTTATGAACTGCAACAAAAAACCGCCTTGTTGGGGCGGTTTTTAATATGCTTTATAACAAAATGATTAGTTCACTTTAGCAAACTTCAGGCTGGTTTTTTTGCCTGAGGCGGTTACAACAATATTATAAATGCCATTTGGTAACTTGCTGATGTTAAACGTACATGTACTGCCTGCGGAAATTTTTTCGTCCAATACCTTTCCGTTGTTGTTAAGTAATTGCAGGTATGCTGCACCCTGGCCCTTAACTGGTGGAAAACCAGATACTGTAACATTTTGTGTGGCAGGGTTGGGGTATACTGTTAACTGTAAAGGTTGCTCGAGTTTTATAACAACAATCTTTGAATAAACACCGTGGCCATGGTCGTCAGTTTTTTTAATCCTGTAATAATTTGTTCCTTTAGTAGGTTTTAAATCTATATACAGGTAGATATTAACCGGGCTTTTGTGTTTGCCAGATACCATCTTAGCTATTTCTTTAAAATCATCCCCATTGGTGCTGCGCTCCACTGTATAATTCTTCACGCTTGTATCTGCGGAAACCTGCCACTGCAAACTACAAATACTGTCAACACCAACGCCGCTCAAGGCAAATAGGCTGTCCGGTAACTTCTGTGGGGCAACAAAAACTGGTGTCTCGGTAACGTTAATGGTCGCATAACCATTAACTGTGGCAATTTTTTGCACCGCCATGCTGTCATGGCCTTCTTGTAAGGTATAAACAAGCGCGGTATCTGTCGTCCCGCCAAGGTTAAGGTTATAGGTTGCGGTGCGGCCTGTTTCGTCGGGTACCCACAAGGCATACATGTTTTGGCTGCCGCTTACATATTTGTCAACAACAGGGTCGCTGTTTAGTGACTGTTGGTATGTATAGGCGCCAAATAGTTTGTTAGTTTGGTACAGAAAATCTGCGGCCGGCCGGCGCGTGAAATTATCATTCAACAAGCCGCTTGTTTCGTAAGGGCCGCCGTTCCAGGGGTTGTCATCGTACATCTCATAAAAAAATGTACGCTGCATGCCAGATTTAGCATATTGTAGCGACGTTCTCAAAATCCAGTCACCCTGTGTTTGTAACGCTGTGCGGTTACCCACCGGTATGGCCTTGTTTGGGCTGCCTTGGTTTATATCATAGCCGGTTTCTGTTATCCAAACGGGCATGTCGCCCACGTATTGGTGTGCCATTTGGATAAATGCGTTAGATACAGAATCATTGGTGGATAATTCGGGTGCCACGCCGGTACTCGGCCAATTGTTGGGCTGGTAGCGGGCATCGTTGGCGTACAGATGGTAGTTTATCACATCCCAGCAAAGGTTAACGGTGCCGTCGGCCTTGTAACCCCTAAACTCCTTGCACCAGTCAACCATGCCTCTTACATAATCCGTATTGGCCGATGCCAGCCCGCCCATAATAACCAACATGTTTGGGTCAGCCGTTTTTACGCCAACCGCAGCGCCAAGTTTGCCCATGTTACCGTCATAAAAAGCCGAAAGGTTGGCTGAGTATTCGCGCCCTGTTTGGTAGGCTTGTCGGCCCTTCCACCATTTGTCTCGCTCATTGTCGCACTCAATATATTTTATCAAGCCCAGCCCAATTTTTACAACATTTATTTCATCATTGGTCCACCGTTGGCTTGGGTCAACGGTAACCAATGCAGGGTTAACATTGGTGTTGCTGCCATACCTAGCCGCATATTGAAAGGCCACGGTGGCCTGTTCTGTATACGATGCAGGGTCCGAGAAATCTTTCCCGTAACGTACGGGTACATTCTCTGCATCCTGCATATTGGCAGGGTAACTGGCAAGCATCCAGTCGGGCAATGTTTTTAGGCATGCCAGTACGGTAATACCCTGTGCTTTACATGCCGCATACAAAGTGTCATAATTCCAGCCGCCGCTGTGCACGGGGCTATAGGTGTATTTGCCTTCGATTGATTCGGGCTTCTGCCAGTCCATATAGTGCCTTAACCCGGTAAAGCTTTCTGCCGCGTGCATCCTCGCGGTGTCAATCACCATGGGGTTCACCGGGTTTTCAAAGTACCATTCAAACCCGTTTGCCCCAAAAAAATTCTTCAGCGGCGCATATGTTTTTACAGCTGCAGAAGGGGGGGCAACTGCTTTGTAGGAGCCGTAAAACTCCACCTCGGTTGGGTATTCGTACCAAGCGTTTAATACCAAGTAACGTACGTGCCGGGCAGGTGTGTCTAACGCAAAACTGTCCGGCATGGCAGGGTTGGGGCCGTCCCAACCGTTGTATCGGTCGCCGGTAAATGTAGCAATGTGGTGGCGCACCCAAGTGGTGTCAGTGATAGTGTAAAAATTCACCGGGTAGGCATCTATGGTACCTTCCCAATCAAACATCTTAATGCTGTCTATGGTAACATCCATCCCGTCAGGGAAGGGGTAGTAGGAGTCATAATTGCTTAAAATTTTACCCCATCCTGTGCTGGGGCGGGTGTACAGGTCTCCGTCAAATAATTGCTGCAGCCCGTTGCTGACGTTGTTTAGCTGGTACCAGCGGGATGCATCAATGGGTATTTTTCCGTGTATAAGGGTGTCCGATTGGGCTGAGCAATAAAAGCAAGTAAAAGCCAATAAACCAAGGTACAATTTCTTCATGCAAATAGAATTGGCCCCAATAATACGATTTTAATCAGTTTTTGCCCTTTTCTTAAGCGTTGTTTAAGTGTATTCTAATAATGTGGGAACATCATCGGCATTTGTTTTATCCATATTTAATCCTGTTCATGCTCATTACTTCTGTACGTCTTTAGTAAATCCTCCACCAAAATACCGTTAATGGTCATGCCCTGTATATTACAATCATCTATTGTAACGCTATTTAAGTTGCAGTTGGTAACGGTGGTGCCGGTAAGGTCACAGTCTTCAAAACGTAGCGGGCGCTGTTTCGCATCAGGGCTATACATGGGGTGTCCTTTTGGCGGCATGCCTATGTTGTGAATGTAGGCACCGCCCAGTTGTGCGCCTTCAATCTCCAAGTCGCTCATATTGGCGTTCGTGATTTTCACATTCTTAAAAGATATGTCGTTAAAAACCGAACCGTCCAGCATGGCCTGTTTCACTTTGAGCGTTTTAACGGCTTGGCTTATTATGATTTCTTCTGCTTGCATGGTTGATGGTTTTGTTTATCAAATATCGGTTCTGTATTCGACTTTTTGTTCAATAGACTTGACTTTACAAGGCAATTTTCAACTTCAAATAAAGTCTGCCAGCGTTGTGCCTTATTCTAGAGGATTACCGAAGGGAATTGCAGGGCGGTTTGATGCGATGGTACTTATGAATGAATTATCTTCGCCATAATCCCCACGCAACGCTCCAATTCTTCCGGTGTGGAGGAGGCAAACCCCAACCGCATGGCATTTAGCCCGGTTTCGGCACCAATCCATTTGCCAGGTGGAAGGTATAAATCCTGCCGGAGGGCTTTTTCATTCAATTTTTCCAAATCAATGGCAGGGTCAAACTTTGCCCACACCGCCATGCCGCCATCTGGTATTTGTATGTCCGTGCAATTACCTAATTGCTGCTGCATCAGCTGGCAAAAAACATCCCTGCGCTGCCGGTATAACCGTAACGACTTTCGCAAATGCCGTTGGATTATGCCAGCCTGCAACAGGTCGGCCATCGCATTTTCCAGCATGGTGTCACCCTGCCTGTCAATGATGCGCCGCAGTTGCGCAAGGTGGGTTACAACATCTTCCGGGCATACAAGGTACCCCACACGAAATGCTGGTGATATTACTTTGGTAAACGAGCCACAATACAATACCATCCCAGCTTGATCGGCACTGGCCAGCGGTACCAACGGCTTGCTTAAATAATGGAAATCATAGTCGTAGTCATCCTCAAAAATGATAAAGCCAAATTGCTTGGCAAGGTTTAGCAATTGTAGCCGGCGGTCGGCCCGTAAGGTTACTGTGGTGGGGTAGTGATGGTGGCTGGTTACATATACCATCCGTATGGTTTGCTTTCGGCAAAGTTGCTCCAGTTCATCCACATCAATGCCATAATCATCCACAGCAATTTTTATTACATTGGCCCCTGCCTGTAAAAAATTCATTTCGCCGCCGCCCCAGCCCATAGTTCCGGTAACCACTGTGTCGCCATGTTTTAGAAAAGCAGTGCAGGCAAGATAGGTGCCCATGATGCTTCCGCGGGTGATGAGGATGTTGCGGTATGTTATTTTTAAACAACGGGTTTCATTCAGGTAATCTGCCAGCACCTGCCTCAACCGAAGGCTGCCAATATTGTCCCCATAACCCAGCCTGATATATGGGTCGCCTTGTAATAATTGGCTCCGGTATGCCCTGGCCAAATCTTCCAAGGGTGCAAGCCGCACGTCTGGAAATCCATCGTCAAGATGCAGTTTGCCGGCCGACTGCATTACCCGCCTTTGCAGGTGTGGCGTAGGGGTAAAGGCAAAACCTGCTTTTTGTGAAGGGGCAGCATTGCCCTCGGCTGACCCCGGCAACTGCTGGTGTAGTATTTCAGGCAGCCGTTTGGCTACAAAGGTGCCGCTGCCGGTACGGCTTTCAAACCAACCTTGGGCCAACAATTCATCATAGGCCAATATAACCGTTTTGCGGTGTATATGTAACAGTGCAGCCAATGCCCTGGTGCTGGGCAACCGGTAACCGGCCTGCAGGCTGCCATCCTTAACCAGCACCATTAACCTGTTGGCAATTTGCAGGTATACCGGCTGCTTAAGGGCCTTGTCAATAACAATAAGCGTTGAAAATATAGGCTGCATAATATAAAGTGGACTACTGGTTATCTTTAAATTGGATGATTATAGGTATCCAATAAAGGTACACATTTGCCTATATAATCAAGGTTAAAACACAAAAAGAGTAATTTTAATATTAAACAACATACGAGAATGGCAACAATTCCCAATCATTTGGTACCCAGCAGGTTGGCCAAAAGGGCAGATTACGACAAAGAAACCATTAATACTATTTTGGACGATGCATTGTTTTGCACCATCAGCTACGCGGTGGATAACAAGCCTTTTTCCATACCCACTGCGTTTGCTCGTTATGGGGACAAGTTGTATATACACGGCTCCGTAGGCAGCCATTTTATCAGGGCATTGGAGACCGGAATACCTGTTTGCATATCGGTTACCCTGATGGATGCATTAGTGGTGGCAAAATCAGCCTTCCATCATTCAGTCAACTACCGCTCGGTCATAATATTTTCCCAGGCCGAGAAAGTGGAAGAATACGCAAAAAAGGCAGAGGCATTAATGTGGGTGGTAAATAAAATAGTACCCAATAGTTGGGATTATCTACGCCCGATGAAGGAAAACGAAGTTCGCAAAACAACAGTGCTTTCTTTTTCATTGGATGAAGCATCCGCAAAGCTGCGCAGCGGCATGCCCATTGACGATGAGGAAGATATGTTACTGCCTATTTGGAGCGGCCTTGTGCCTTTGGAAACAAAGCGGGGCACGCCTATGCCGGATGATTCGAGTATCGCTATTGGATTGCCTGCTCATTTAAAGGAGGCATAAGACCACCTGCAAGTGAATAGCTTTTGAAAAGCACTGCCAACATGGTGGTGCTTTTTTATGTGCCTGCATTAAAAGTAATTTACATTTGCGCGGTTGGCATTGGTTTTTGGTGGGTAGTTTTAGTTATGCGCTATTATTTTTTTTGAGAAATAGCAACTGACAACAGGTGCTTATGACCTTTGCCTGCGTTATATAATGAATGTATTAAATACTTAGTTGCATGATTTTTTATACCGAAGCTTCCATACAGCAGCTCTCCATACACAAAACCGGCAATAAATTAAATGACGAGCCACTGGTGTTGTCAGAAGCCCCTATTGACATAACTGATGAAGTACTTGGCAGTTTGCTGATGCAATACTTTCTTAACCCCTTTGAAAAAGTGCAGGAAATATACCGACTATACCACCCCACCAACGAACTTGGGCTGAACGAGGTGTTCCATTTTGCGGAAGAAATATTTGCCAACCCGGAAACGTTTCATACAAACTCGCAACAAATAGCCCGGCACTTGTATGATATTGCCAGCCACGCCCGCATTAAGCCTGGCGAGCTGTACCTGGCCTATTTTAACAAAGTGCAGGTGGAAGGTGAAATTACGGATGCAATCGGCATTTTTAAGTCTGAGTCAAAGGAGCCTTATTTAAAGGTTTCGTACGAAGAAACCGGCTTTAACCTGATGTATGAAGAACAGGCCATCAACATAAAAAAGCTTGACAAGGGCTGCATCATTTTCAACACGGAAAAAGAATTGGGTTACAAAGTGGCTGTTACCGACCAAACCAACCGTACGGAAGCATACTACTGGGTAGATGATTTTTTAAAACTAAAAGTTCGCAACGACAATTATACACAGACGCAGGCCACCTTAAGCATTTACAAAACCTTTGTGACGGAGAAAATGGATGAGGAGTTTGATTTAAACAAAGCCGATAAAATTGACTTGTTAAACCGCAGCATTGACTATTTTAAAGGCAAGGAGAGTTTTAATTTTGACGAGTTTGCCAACGAAGTGATTGGCCACCCACAGGGGGCAGAATCCTTTAAAAAATTTAAATCGAAATATGAGGTGGAGTTTGACACGGAGATTGCCGACAATTTCGATATTTCAGAAGCGGCTGTTAAAAAGCAAGCCCGTGTTTTTAAAAGCGTGCTGAAGCTTGACCGCAACTTTCACATATACATACATGGCAGCAAGGAATTGATTGAAAAGGGCTACGACGAACAAATGGGCAAACATTACTACAAGATTTATTTTAACGAGGAGAGTTAGCAGAAGTGGATTAGATTCTTGTAAATTGTTTTGGGTGTGGCCAATTTTATTAGGTAGTACCCTTTTTAATTGCCAGCCATGGGTAGCACTTAGTTGAAATTGACTAAGACTATGCAAATATATTCCTTCACATTATTCCATCACAAAAGCGTTTAAAAATACCCTATATTCGGGGCTTACATAGTCATCTAATAACCTCAAAAAAGCCGTATGAGAAAAATCTGCTCAATCGTATTTGTAATTATTTGCGTGGTTTGTTTTACTGCCGCAAAAAAGCCGGTATCCAAAGGCTGGGTGCAATTGTTTAACGGTAAATCGTTGGACGGTTGGAAAGCCGGGAAAAATGCATCCACTTTTTCAGTTGACAGCGGTTGCATAGTGGTACATGGGCCTACCTCGCATTTGTATTATGTTGGGGATGTTAATAGCCATGAGTTTAAAAATTTTGAATTTAAAGCGCAGGTAAAAACCATGCATGGGGCTAATTCAGGTATTTACTTCCATACCGCCTACCAGGAATCAGGCTTTCCAGATAAAGGTTATGAAGTACAGGTTAACAACTCGCATACTGACGACATCCGCACGGGAAGCCTGTACGATGTGGTGGATGTTAAGGAAGTGTATGTGAAAGATTCAGTATGGTTTACTGAATACATTAAAGTACAGGGCAAAAGGGTAATTGTAAAGATAAATGATATAGTGGTGGTTGATTACACCGAGCCGGAGCATCCACTACGCAATAAGGAGGACCACCCTTTCCGTTATATATCCAACGGCACCTTTGCATTGCAAGGGCATGACCCCAACAGCATAGTTTATTTCAAGAATTTGCAAGTTAAAAGCTTGGACAATTAAGCGATGCTTCGGGAAAATGTTCGCGTGTATCATTAAACGATAATTTTGGAAAGCCCGCAAGGGCTTTCTGTTTTATATAAAACGTTTGTTATGATGCTACAACATAAAAATGCCATCATCTATGGTGCTGGCGGCTCCATAGGTGGTGCCGTGGCCAAAGCGTTTGCCGGCGCGGGTGCCAGGGTTTTTTTAAGCGGCCGCAACCTTGGTTCCGTGCAAAAAACAGCAGATGAAATTAATGCTGCAGGCGGTAATGCAAAGGCATACCAAGTGGATGCCTTGGATGCCGAGGCCATCAAAAGCCATGTAAACCATGTTGTAGAACTGGCAGGCTCTGTTGATATATCATTTAACGCAACCGGTATCGGGGTTGTGCAGAACATTCCTTTGGTGCAGATTGCTCCTGAGGATTTTGTGCGCCCGGTAACATTTGCCATGCAAACACATTTTTTAACGGCAACAGCTGCAGCAAGGGTGATGATGATACAGCAATCGGGTGTGATACTTTCGCTTACCGCAACTCCGGGTGGTATCGGTTACCCTTTCACGGGCGGTTTCGCCCCGACATGCAGTGCCATTGAAAGCTTTTCGAGGAACCTTGCGGCCGAGTTGGGTGTGTATGGCATCCGCGTGGTAAATCTCCGCTCCGGGGGATCGCCCGATTCAAAAGTATTTAAAGACGCCATTGATAGTATGCCCGTGGAGATGGCTTCCGTTCTTCAAAAGATGGAAGCCGACACTATGCTGAAAAAACTGCCTTTAATGGCCGACATTGCCAATGCAGCGGTATTCGCGGCATCTGATATGGCGGGTAAAATAACTGGAGTAACCATTGATGTAACCTGCGGCACCACAGCTGGGTTAAATTACAGGATGGCTACACAGCGTCAGACTGGTTGGAATGACGTTAACGTTTAGGGTAAGCTTTTTTACAAATACATTTAAAAAAACTACCATTTTCTGTCCAATTTGCGCACCGGTAAGCGTAATAGTAGTAAACGACACCATGGTAGAAGTGTTTAAAACAAATGTTCGGGCAAAAACAGAGGCCAAAACCTTAATACGGTTGTTGAACAAAAACTTTCCCACCTACAAAATTAATATTGATTTGGCCGACTGCGACAAGGTTTTGCGCGTGGAGGGGGTGCAACCGGAACCTTTTGAGATAATAGGGCTGGTGGCAAAAAATGGTTATCTCTGCGAGGCTTTGCCGTAACAGGCTGGTTTCGGTTTCCTAAGTCTTTCGCTTGGAAAAATCTGTGGCGTTACCTAAAGGGGCTTATTTAAAAACTGTTTATTTGCTGAGAGGCAGTAAATACCGCTTCATGATATCGGCAAAAAACAGGTTCACCC
>Ga0364894_10300_pt1 | contig 23529 bp, 24 predicted proteins | sample ExccelJu500001D4_FD_206942 | JGI IMG/M metagenome (GOLD analysis project Ga0364894, IMG submission 206942) | Enriched cells from Trout Bog Lake Hypolimnion, Wisconsin, USA - BchlTB.July16.5000.01.D4 | ecosystem: Environmental > Aquatic > Freshwater > Lake > Hypolimnion/Profundal zone | place: USA...
TTACTAAAATGTTATAGCTCATTTCAAATCCCTTTTAATCAAAATAAAATTATTCGCCAAACATGGCTTCCTCAACGCACTCACAAAGTGTGTGTGCCAAAACAATATGCAACTCTTGAATCGTGCTTGTTGCCAACCCAGGCACAACAACAGCAAAATCCGCTCCAACTTTCGCCTGACCTCCATCGTGACCACAAAATACAATGCTTGGAATTCCTAGAATGCGACACTGCTCTAAGGCCTTTAATATATTTGGTGATTTACCTGATGTTGTAATCCCAAGAAATACATCACTAGCAGTTGCTTTACCCTCCAACTGACGAGAGAAAACCAAATCGTAACCATAGTCATTGCCAATTGCAGTAAGAATCGAGGTATCAACCGTTAGTGCCTCCGCTGGTAATGGCGCTCTATCTCGCGCTAATTTACTTACAAATTCAGCTGCCAAGTGTTGCGCGTCTGCAGCAGATCCTCCGTTGCCAGCAATATACAGTCGCCCACCCCTCTTATATCTACTCACTACAGCATCGACCGCCTCAGAAAATTTCGTAAGCACTTCTGCATTTTCTAGCAAAGTTTTTTTTGCCTGTATTGATGCCTCTAAATTACATTTAAGTCGTTCAATCGCGCTCAATGGTAGACCCTTCATTTGGTAAGCAAAGTGGAGGCTCTGTAATAATCGTCTGGCACCCCAATATCAATAAATGTATTCTGAAATTCTCTTCCATAGAATTGCTGACCCATTGCCATAGCCATAGGAAAAATATCCTCCTCTAAAGACAGCCTATCGCCGGAACACAATGGGATTACACTTAAGGCTCGAGGATTAACTAGATAGACCCCCCCATTAGCCAATCGTTCTAAAGAATTTGTATCGGCTTTCAATGAGGTAATTTGGCCGCCTGGCAAAATATTCATGCCTAGGTAACGACCTACTTCACCGGTTCTGAACAACGAAAAACACCAATCTGCATTTGTTTCGTTGGAAAAATTAATCAAATTTTTTAATTCAATTTCGAAGTAAGTATCACCATTTAGCAATAAAAAGCTTTCCTTTTGACTTACTTTTTTTGATGCCAAAATTAGACCGCCTCCAGTACCTAATGGTGCTTCCTCAATCACATACTCAAGACTAACCCCCTCAAATTGAGCGCCGAAATAATCAATAATGGTCTGGTAGCGATATCCTACTGAAAGTACAAAATGGTTAATCCCCTGAGCACTCCAATAGCGCATTTGATGCTCAAGAAATGGCCTCCCATTAATTGGCGCCATGGGTTTTGGTAGGTCAGGAACGGCGCTACGAAGCCTTGTTCCCAAACCACCAGCCAAAATAACCGCAGAAGTCATCTTCTCTTCTAAGCCGAATTAATAATGGCGCAGATTTCATCCACTTCTTCGCTGGTCAAATCTGGGAAATTGCCAATATAGAATCCATAAAAATGGACATGTTCAGTTTCAGGAAAGTCTAAGTGATGCCCATCAGGCACAATTCCCTTTAAATAGGGCTGACGAATCTGATTGCCACCACCAGCACTCCCCCTGCGAAACTCAACACCAGACTCCCGCATTCTTTTCATCAAGCGCTCCACCAAATCATTGTCTGGCTCTTTTAAGATAAGGTTGAAGGCGTAGTTGCTGGAGCCCTTTAATTTGAAATCTGTGCGATATTTTGATGAATCTATTTTCTGTAAAAACCGCTGGAGATTATTAGTGCGGTGCTCCACAATCTTGTCAAGACGTTTCAATTGGCTGCGACCCATAATTCCACCAATCTCTGTATTCCTTGTATTGTAAGCAGCATAAGCAAATATAAAATCTGGATTCAATTCTGGATAGTCGCTCTGATAGGCCGCTTTTACAGTAGGATCATTTACTTCACGAACCATGCCATGTGAGCGTAACATACGGGCCTGCTGATAAACCTGGGGGTCATTGGTACAAATCATGCCGCCCTCTATCGTACTCATATGATGAGCGTAGTAGTACGAAAAATTCGAAATCCAGCCTATGCTGCCCAACCTCATTCCATTATGAGTTGCGCCATGTGATTCGCAGACATCCTCAATTAACGGAATATTGCGACGCTCTAATTCCTCAATTAATTCATCTGTTAAGCCATCAAACCCCTGAACATGGGTTAAAAAAACTGCCCGCGTTTTATCGGTAATTTTATTTAAAATCTCAGTCGGATCCATAGCCAAAGTACTTGGATTAATATCAGCAAAAATAGGGGTAAAGCCATTCTGCAGAACAGAAGCCACATCCGATACCCATGCTAAAGGAGGTGTAATTACCTCTCCACCTTCCGGGTGTCGAATTTTTAAGATCGCCATTGTCAACAAATTTGCAGAGGCCCCTGAATTAACAAATACACTGTACTTTACTCCTAGCCATTTGGACCACTCCGCTTCGAATTCACGCACATTTGCACCATTAGTCAAAATTGGATCATCTTGTTTCAAATATTCGATTACAGCATCTAAATCTTCGCGCAAGATATTGTTGCGCATAAGTGGAAATTTCATCATGATTAATCCAAAAAATTAAATTGAAAGCGATTGAATAAAATTAGTTATCGAGTGTTTTGCATATATTGGCCCTATTCCAACCTGCTCGTGCAATTCCTCGCGCGACCCCAGCTCAAAACGATAGCCACCTTCTACACCCAGATTTAATAAGGGCAAATTTAAATGGTGTCTTGCAATAAATTCAAACATCATTGAATCTACGCCGCCACGCCCTCTAAAGCCTTCCTCCATCGTTACCAAGCCTTTGTAATCCCTTAATAACGAGACCATTGCATCATCATTAAAATTTGCAATGTCAAATAAATCTACAACACCCACCGTAATACCGGAGGCACTTAAAGCATCTGCTACCTTTAATGCAGTCTGCATCATATATCCTGTAGCCAATAGACATACGCCAGAGCCTTGTCGATGAACATGAAAGCCAACATCCAAATTTGGCGCACCGGATTCATAAATAACAGGTAGAACTTGCGCATCAAAACGCAAGTACTTCGGCCCCATTGTCCCAATACACCGATCAAAAAGTGCATCTGCGCTGACATGATCTGCTGGTGATAGAACCTGAAAATTTGGCAATGCACGCATTAACGTAATATCTTCGTAGCACTGATGGGTAGGTCCAGATACAACATAACTATATCCAGCACCCACACCAATTAAATTTACATTCATTGGCCTTACTTCCGAAAGGAGCGCCAAACTAACGCGGATTTGTTCAAAGCAACGCATGGTGATAAACGGGGCAATCGCATAAGCAAAAACCGTATAACCCTCCAATGCCAAACCTGCTGAAATATTAATTAAATTTTGCTCAGCAATACCAACATTTACGAAGCGATCAGGGAAGTCGGCACGAATTTTATCGAGAACGGGAGAGCCAAAATCCGCACTGGCGAAGAAAATTTTATTATCCTGCCCCATCGCTTGCCATATGCGATTAAGCAATACATCGCGCATTGCGAGAGCTTTGATGCTCATGAATTTTTCTCCAAAAGTGCATCGATCAATTCAGGCTTTGGATTCATGATATGAGACAGCGGTGCATTTTCCAGTCCAGGTACGCCATGCCCTTTTAAGGTCCGCGCAATCAATGCCTTCGGCTTTCCGCCATGGGTATCCTTCATTCTTAATAATTCTGCCTGAACAGCGTAAATATCGTGGCCATCAACCTCATGACAATCCCAACCAAAAGCACCAAGACGAGCCAAAAGAGATCCATGGCTAACGATGTCATCGGTATAACCAAGCATGCTGATTTGATTGTTATCAACAATTAAATTCAAATTGTCTAGCTTGTGTTGTGAGGCGAACATGATTGCTTCCCAGTTAGCACCCTCGTGCAATTCGCCATCACCAGTAACAACAAACACACTACGATCGCTACCTTTACGATTTAACCCCAATGCAATCCCTGTTCCAACACCCAAACCATGACCCAGCGATCCGTTGATCGTTTCATATCCAGGAATTACGGGGTCCGGAATTCCACCAAGAATCCCTCCCGTATGACAGACTTTTTTCAACTCTTCAATAGGAAAATATCCCAAGTCAGCCAAAATGGGATACATACAAATCGAACCGTGACCCTTGCTAATGATGCAGCGATCCCTAGTCTCAATAAGCGGAGTCGAAGAATCAAAACGCAAAATACCACCGTAATAGAGCGCAACAAAAATTTCGATTGATGAAAGTGATGATGCCAGGCGAGTTTCAGGCGCCCGACGATGGATTGCAAGCGTTTCCCGCCAAACCCAATGAGCCTTCTCACGTAAATTAATTGAGTCAGTCACGAATATTTCTCCGTATTAAATGCATTCTCCAAATACCAATGATAAGTACTTCTCAGGCCTTCCTCAAAATTGACCACAGGTTTCCATCCAAAGGATCGAATGCGTCCACTATCCAGCAACTTTCTTGGAGCTCCGTCAGGCTTACTAATATCCCATTCGATTTCCCCTGAATAGCCAATTACTTTTGCAATTGCTTCAGCTAATTCACGAATTGAAAAATCTACCCCAGTCCCAATATTTAATGGGAGTTTTAAGGCCTCAGTATTTCCAGATAAAAGTGAAATGCAGGCATTAGCAATATCGTCGGCATGAATAAACTCACGCCTTGGATTACCACTGCCCCACAAGGTTAAAAGTTTTGAATCAGCTTGAACTGCTTCATGAAAACGGCGAATTAGGGATGAAAGAACATGTCCTGATTTTGGATCAAAGTTATCATTTGGACCAAAAGCACTATTGGGAATGACCGGTATAAACCGCTGTTCACCATACTGCTGGTTATATGCAAGGCACATTTGCATGCCCGCCAATTTAGAGACTGCGTAAGCAAGACTAGTTGGTTCTGGGTAGCCTGACAGTAAAGCCGTTTCAACCATTGGCTGCGGGCATTCTCGAGGATACATACATGATGAGGCAAACAAAATCAATTTACGTACATCGGTTCTATGGGCAGCCTTAAGCACGTTTAATTGAATGGCCAAATTCGCATTCATAAAATCCGCGGGGGAAGTCTGATTTTCAATAATTCCACCCACTCTCCCCGCCGCTAAAATAACGTACTTGGGTGAGTATTGCTCAAAAAATTGCTCTACTAAAAAAGCATCCGTTAAATCCAACTCAGCATGACTTTTTAGTATTAAATTTTCAAACCCAGTACCCCGTAGACAACGCACCATCGCCGAACCAATCAAGCCGGTATGTCCCGCAACAAAAATAGCATCGCCCTTATTCATTTTCAAAGCCCATCGGGTTGGTATAAGGCAACGCGACTGCCTAAATTATCAAAGTTAAATTCCACATGCACAAGTTTTTTTAGACGCTCACGAATTGCAGCCTGTTTTTCAGGCTTTGCAAATAACAACATGAAGCCGCCGCCGCCAGCACCCAATATTTTTCCACCGATAGCGCCGGCCTGCATTGCAGCTTCATAAATCTCATCAATTTCTGGGGTCGAAACACGATCCGACAAACTACGCTTATATTTCCAGCTTAAATCGAGAAGTTTGCCAAATTCATCAATTGGCGTATTGCTATTCAGTAGGATGCCAATCGCTTCATCGACCATTTCGCCCATGCGGTTTAGCTCTACCGCACGATTCTTTAAATTATCAATTTTTGACTTTGCAATAGCATCAGCAATACGAGAAAAACCAGTGAAACACAGCATTAAATGACTGCGCAATTCTTCACGTCTAGCCGCATTAAATGTCACCGGTGCTACATCAAAAGAATCGTCTCTATGAAAAGTAATTCGATTGAAGCCACCGTAAGCTGCAGATACTTGATCTTGTGATCCTACATTCTCATTTAATAAATTTTGCTCTATATGAATTGCATCTTGAGCTAATTGGTGCTTGCTCACCAATTCGCCACGCATACCCTTCAAGGCGTGCACCAACCCAACAGTAAATGCGGAGCTAGACCCAAGCCCTGATCTTGCAGGCAAATCACCATCATGGTGAATTTCTAACCCCTCGGCCACATTAGCCCAATTAAAAACCCCTCTTACTGCCGGATGCTGAATCTCATAGTTATGCTGAACATTTTCAATATGAGAGTAAACAATTCGATGTTTGTGCTCAAAAAATGGTGGCAACAAGCGGCAAGTTATGTAGCAATATTTATCAATAGTCGTCGCTAACACAGCCCCACTATTTTCTCTAAACCATCCAGGGTAATCAGTGCCGCCACCAAAAAATGAAATTCTGAAGGGTGTTTTCGTAATAATCAATTTATTCAATCACCCAATATCTTGCGCTTCAAATGAATGGAGGCCATCTCTTCCACATTCTTTCTCTCAGTCAGACCAAACCTTTTCTCAACTAAATCTAAATAAGCGGGGTTTGTAAAGTACCTCTGCCATGCTTCATCTCTAAACTTCAGAACCTCAGCTGCACTAATGTGGTTAGTTGGCAACGGTTGACTTTCATAGGAAAGGAACGCATATCCTTCATAGGAATCTGGCAGAGCCCATCCATTTTTTACAGCCTTGTTATGCATTGGACTGCCAGGCAAAGCTTGACAAGGGTACATATTAGCCATTTCGCTATTTAACTCCAACGCAAGATCCAAGGTCTCCTGCATGGTAGCCATGGTATCTTCTGGAAAACCAAAAATGTAGTTACTGATAATGTTAATGTCGGCATCGGCAATTGTTTTGCAGACTTCGCGAATGTTCACCTCCTTGAACGAACCTTTGGATACCTCTTGTCGAACTAACTGGTTTCCAGCCTCGATACCCAAAGCAAGCCAATTTACTCCGGCACGTTTGAATAATTCAAGCGCATCCTTACGTACGGTATCGACGCGCGAATATGTCCACATATTGAAACCAAAATCTTTATCAATGCAATTCTGCAGAATTGGTACGTAATATTTTTTGTTCAAAAAGAACATTTCATCACTTATTCTCAAGGTTTTTACACCCATATCTGCCAACTTTTGCATTTCACGACCAACCCACTCAGGACTCCAAAAACGCATCCCTTTTGAGTCGGCAGCGCTTATATCTTCATCATTATTTATGCGATTCACAATGTTAATCATGCAAAAATCACAGGCAAACTGACATCCTAAAGAAGTATAAATAGCGGCAAATGGTGTTCGCTTTGCATGATCAAATTCAGCATGCCAAAAATGGGCACGGTACATATCTAGGGGCTTTTCCTTAAATGGCAATAGATCCCAGGCATAGCCAGGTAAATCAATATCCATTCGATCTTGCGGAACAACACCCTGGGGGCATTTAATGTGGGAATCTTAAATCCCCCGGGTCCTGATTTTTTAAACCCAATCCCATTAATGCTAGATAAATCACCCTCCTTCAAATTGCTTTTCAAAAGATTATGTAGCGCGTATACACCTTCATTTAGCAGAACAATATCAACGCAATCATATCCAAGAACCTCCATAGGTAAAGCGCTAGTATGCGATCCCACAAAACAAATTGGCGCATCTGAAGAATATTCCTTAATAGCCTTAGCCAAACTTAAGGCGCCGATCATGCTCGTTGTACCCGAATTAGGATTTTGCCCGTAAACAGCAAAAACTATTAACCGCGGCTTTAACTCTTCGATTCTTCGCAGTGATTGCTCAATTGTCAATCTTTCAGCATCACAATCAAGAATTGCCACCTCATAACCTTTTGAGCGACATGACTCAGCCAACAATAGAGACCATGTTGGTGGTTCAATGGCGGAAAAAACCGCTGCCAATCCCTGATAGGCCTTAACGGAAGAATCGGGATTAACAAAAAGAACATCAATTTTCTTTGCCACTATAAGACCTTTTTTAAATTTGATTAATTTAACCCTAAATATAAGAATACTTAGGGTTATTCAAAATTAATTTACACCAGTTAAATTTAGTTATACATTCTATTATCGCCTAAACCTTTTCGACTGCTCAAAGTAATACTTAGAACTTAACATTACTCATTTTTTCGTCAAATAAAGCAATAACATTTTGTGCATTTGGCTGATGAACTAAACCTTTTTCAGTTATCAGGGCGGTAACTAAATCAGCAGGTGTAATATCGAAGCTAGGATTTCTAACTCGAATGTTCTTAGGCGCCCATTGGATATCCCTAAAACCAGTAACTTCTTTAGGGTCCCTCTCTTCAATTGGAATCTCTGAGCCAGATGGGATGCCTAAGTCGATCGTCGACAATGGGCACGCTACATAAAAAGGTATGTTGTGACGCTGCGCTAAAACAGCCACCATATAGGTACCAATCTTATTCGCCACATCCCCATTAGCAGCAACTCGATCCGTCCCCACCACCACTGCATCTATTTCACCTTTGCTCATTAAGTAGCCAGACATATTATCGGTAATCAACGTTACCGGAATTTGCTCTTGAACCATCTCCCAAGCCGTCAAACGTGCACCCTGCAAGAATGGTCTAGTTTCATCGGCAATAACGGATATTTTTTTCCCAGCCTCAACCGCTGACCGGATTACTCCGAGTGCCGTTCCATGACCCGCAGTAGCCAAAGCTCCTGCATTACAGTGTGTCAACACTCGATCACCATCTTTTAATAATTCAGCACCATAAGCGCCCATAGCTCGATTAATCCGAATGTCGTCCTCATGCATTTCTTTTGCTAAAGCTAATAATTCATGCGCAATCGATTCGCTCGAATTTCCGGCGATTGATGCCAGCCTCTCCTTCATGCGCTTTAGCGCCCAAAATAAGTTCACTGCAGTTGGTCGACTTTTTCCAATTAACTCAAAACCTATCGCCATCTCTTGATTAAACAGATCGCTTGGTAAATACTTTAGCTTTAATGCCTCTAAAGCAATACCATAAGCAGCGGCTACACCGATCGCGGGGGCGCCACGCACCACCATATCGTGTATACAGTTGGCCATTTCATCCGCAGAATAAGCGGGAATATATTTAAACTCCGTTGGTAGTACCCGCTGATCAATCATTTCGAGATGATCATTTACCCAACGCAAAGTTTCAATTTTTAAGTCCTGCATTAATCAATGCCCCTCAAATTCACAAAGAGTAAAGATAGGGCAATTTAAGCGCTCTAAGCGAGCCTTGCCACCAATTTCAGGCAAATCAATAATAAATGCGCATTCCACAATTTGACCGCCTACTTTTCGAATCAAGTTAACCGCTGCCTCAGCCGTGCCACCAGTAGCAATCAGATCATCTACTAGTAAAATTTTTTCACCCTCAGCAATAGCGTCTGTGTGAATTTCAATCCGATCAACCCCGTATTCGAGCTCGTAGTCTTGGCCAATAGTTTGCGCAGGCAACCTCCCCTTTTTGCGGATCGGCACAAATCCCACCCCAAGCGCATAAGCTAATGGAGCGCCCACAATAAAGCCGCGTGATTCAATTCCGGCGACCTTATCAATTTTCATTCCCGTATAGCGATGAACTAATTCATTGATGGTGATCCGCAGACCAACGGCATCTTTTAAAAGAGTGGTGATGTCGCGAAACATAATCCCTTGCTTAGGATAATCGGGTACGGTACGTATTTTTGATTTAATTGGCATCGCTATCTCCTAACCATTCTTTTCCAAAGGGGGGTCGGAATTTTTTCTTACTCCATACCCCTGAAATTTTTCCAACACCTCATCCATTTGTGACTTACTTAAGATATGAGGGCCTCCTAGTAATTGTGCGTAGGTATATTGCTCACACAAGGTCTCCACCTCAAGCGCCAGAGCAAGAGCGCCATTCAAATCATCTCCTAATGCAATCAAGCCATGATTTGCTAACAAGCATGCCAATCGATCTTTAAGCGCCTTTATAGCGCCAACTGAGAGCGCCTTACTTCCAAATGCCTCATAGGGGGCACAGCGAATGCTGTCACCACCAGCAACGGCAATCATGTAATGAAACGCAGGAATCTCATTTTGCATACAGGCTTGCGAAGTAGCATGTAAAGAATGCGTATGGACGACAGCATGAATATCAGGACGGCTAGATAAAATATCGCAATGAAATTGCCACTCACTAGAAGGCTTTCCAGAGCCAACAATATTTCCCGAGTAGTCTAATTTAACCATTGCCTCTGGAGTCAAATTTTTTGCTGGCACTCCCGATGGAGTGATTAAAAGATACTCCCCTAAACGTGCCGAGCAGTTTCCAGAGGTGCCCCGATTTAAACCCAGAAAAACTAATTGATTGGAAACATCCATCAACTGTTCTCGTAAACTTCTCTCTTGAGCCAATAAGCTGGAATCAATCATCAATACTCATTAGTCTTGATTAAGAATACGCCCAGCAACAGCATCTAATTTTTGCAAAAGGGCGGGGTCGCGAGCATGCGGAGCGGTAATCAGAGCATGCTCTAAAGCGCAGCGACAAGCACAATGAGCCGCCGCAGAATCACCACCAACTTCAGGAATCGCAGCCTTGACTAAAGCACGAGCTTTATCGGCATTCGCTAATAACACTTTGAGAATTTGATCAACCGTGACGTCATCATGGTTTGGGTGCCAACAATCGTAATCCGTCACCATTGCGACTGTGGCATAACAAATTTCTGCCTCGCGAGCCAACTTAGCTTCCGGCATATTGGTCATACCGATGACATCACAATTCCAAGCACGATACAACTCTGACTCAGCCAAGCTCGAAAACTGAGGGCCTTCCATCGCTAGATAAGTACCACCCCGAGCAATATCAATTCCGGCTACTTTTGCCGCCGCCTCCAGATGATCGCCAAGTCTTGTACAAACGGGGTGAGCCATAGAAATATGAGCCACGCAACCAGTACCAAAAAAGGATTTCTGGCGTGCAAACGTTCGATCAATAAATTGATCAACAATGACGAAGGTTCCAGGTTTAAGATTTTCCCTTAAAGAACCAACAGCGCTCACTGATATTAAGTCAGTCACCCCAGCGCGTTTGAGAACATCAATATTGGCGCGATAGTTTATTTCCGAAGGGGAGATTTTGTGACCCCTGCCATGCCTCGGCAAAAATACTAATTGCTGACCATCTAATTCACCAAATAAAAGCTCGTCAGAAGGAATTCCAAATGGTGAGTCAAGCTTGACCCACTTGGTATTGGTCAGGCCATCAATCTCGTAAACACCACTACCGCCCAAAACGCCGATCACTGATTTATGCCGATTCATATATACCGTTCTGGAATCAAGAAAAGAGACACAAGCCCGCTAATGCCCGATCTCGTGCTTCTCTCTTGGCACTTGCTTGACTCATGATTTCATGCATTACTCACACCACCGCTTTTAATATGGGTCCACACGCGTTGACCTAGGAGCAACAAGAGCATCAGGAAAAACGCAGCAGCTAATCCACCCGCTGTCGCCTTAATCATGCCGGTCTTTTTGGAGGTGGGGGCCATGTTGGCCTCGAGTCCAATCGTAAAGCGGGCCTTGATTTGGGAGAGCTGAGCATGGAATTGATCGAGCACCTCTTGCTGGCGAGCATCATCCTTGCCGACCTTAGATTGCAGGCCTTTTTCGATGTGTAAGAGCTCACTCACCAGAACTAGGCCGTTGGGGTTCTGTTCTACCAAGGGATTAACCGCTTCTAAGTAGTTTTTGATAATCTCAATTTGGGCCAGGCGGTCACGCAGGCGTATCAGGTCCTCTTTGGACTGGTTAATGTCGCTGTTCGCAGCGATAATCTGGGTAGTCAGTGGCAGGTACTTGGCTCCCGAGTCCTTGGGATCGACCACCTGCTGAGAAGCATTGCTTGACCCTGGGAAGCGCTTGTGCAGATCCTCCAGATTCTTGACGCGTATTTGCTGGTATCCCAAATTAATCTCGGTGCTGGTGATTTTTTTGCTAATCTCAGCCACCGTACTCACGGTCTCGCTCTCGTATCCATTTAGGATACTGCGCAGCTGCAAATAGGCGCTGCCTGAGCGTAAAAACTGGGCGGCGGCGCGCACATTCTCGATGGACTTTTCCTTAGTCGACCCACCCGCGTTCACCGTCAAGCTCAAAATGGTGGTGCTCGCGCTATCGGTCAACTCTTTACTCACGCCTGCTAAGTCCTTGGTATCCACCTTAGAGAGTGCGTAGCTGGGGGTAATATTTTTTTGCCACCAGTCAGCGCTACTCATCACCCGATACAGATTCTCTTGATCTTTGGGGGCCTTGTCCTCATCAACCATTTGCGCGGCCAGGTTCGGCAAGCTTTTTTGAAGCATCTTCCAGCTCACCAGGTCAAGGGCGTAGCTAGGAATATTATTATTATTATTATTCAGTAAAACATACTCGGCATGGTAGCTACCCAGGAAAAACCAGTTCCCCAGGCCTAGCACTGCACCAACTAGAGCGGCAATGGTGAGCTTTTTCCAAGCACCTTGCAAGAAGTTGACGATGTCGAGCAGGGAGATTTCATGGTCGCTATTTAAATCTGGAGAAGCAGATGCGTTATCACTCATGGATAGGCTTTTTTGTAACTGGGGTTGACGGGTGATTTGGTCATTTTATCGGCTTTGGGTAGTTAACCTTGATTATAACTTTTTGTATTAATTAGAATTCATATGTACGCTTTATTTTTAACACCTAGGCCAATAAGTCGCAATTAAGGTTATAGCTCTAACAATGGATGGAATTTTCTTTATTACCGAAGCGCTCATGAGTCAGGCTTATGGTTAACCCTCAAGGCTAGGCTAGCAGTGAATGCGATCCAAAAAAGGAGTGGGTCAAAGTTCCCGTTATTGGATACCTCAGTAGTGCACCATAGCAAGAGTGTCGATACCAGCACCCATCTTCCGAGGTTTTTCCAGGGAGCTATTAAATCGCGAGTGCGTATTAGCGCCAAAATCAAAGCAATCAGAACTAAAGCAATACCAGGCAATCCTAGCCCAAGAGCCAGATCCAACCAGCCACTGTGAGCATGTGATAAATTCTGGTTAACCTCGCCCGGCCACCTTTTTTCCACCATTGGGGCAAATGAATTCTCTATTAACCCATAACCCATGGGGTTCTCAGCAACTAACTTTATGCCAACCACTGCCCATGCAATCCGGACATAATTTTCAACTGCTACGGGTCTTCCATTTTCATTAATCGGCACTTCAACCGCCGCTCTCCACTGCCGATTTTCTTCAATCTTAATGGAGGCCTTAATATCTGGCCATAAAGAGAGCCAAGAGGGGTTTTTCTTAATATGCTGAGAAATGAAAAATATGGATATCAATGTCAAACTAATACTAATGAGCCACATAAATAATCGTTGATGACTAAATCCTTTTTTTAATACCAGGAATAAAAAAATAAGAAAAAGCAGGAAGGCATACATAACCCCATTTCTAATATTCTGCCCATAAAAGACAAAAGATACCGCGGCAATAGAGCCGCCATAAATACATAACTGCATCCATTTAATGCGCTTTTCTTGCAATAAAGTCAGTATTTGCCCCAAAGCAACTGCGAGGGTGGGTAAGCAAAAAACTACGTAATCGGTCTTTGGCACATAAAAGGGCTGGGAAAGGGGATAGACCTTTAGAAAAGCAGGGATTGACTCGAGCCCAAAGATACTTTGGCCATAAAAGGTCAGCGTCCATTTCATCAAATAGATCAAGGTGGGCATCAATAGGCCCAAGTAGACCATCGGCCATGCCCACTTTTGTATTCTCTCAGTGTTATTTGCGATCGATAGACCTAGACCCATCGCAAAAATGACAGCCAGCAATGCCCTCTTCCAGATACCCTTGAATTCGATCAACTGCACAACAGGATTTTGAGATAGGAAAAGTAAATGAAAGCTAGCCCATATAAAGAGTATTCCGATCAGCCAAATCGGTAGGGCCTGTTTTTTGAGGAGTAGAAACCGATATTGATAACTCACATACAAACCTAATGCCGCGCCAATGACTAGAGCGGTATTTCTCCAAGCGGCGATCTCGGGCAAGATCCAAACCGAGTACAGCACAACGAAAGTTGCACACTGTAAAAATATGATCCCGATTGGAATCTGAATAGAGTGAATTAAACCAGGAGGATTGGAAATGATCTTCTGAGTCATCGCTAATTATTACTCATGAAAAAATATTCGTCATTGAATAGCGCTTTTTAAACCACCTCCAACTACCTCTTCTGGGAAAATTTTCATGCAAATAGTTGCCATGTTTATAGCTTGCCCTTAAGAGCTGATTTTCTCTCATCCACGAATCTACTCGCTTTTCAAAAAGCTCACCTGCAAATTTAGGATAACGTTCAGATGCGGCATTATAGTATTCATAGATTTTCTGTTTGTAGTCTGCTGCCCGAATTAAATACATCTGATCTGAAAATCCATATCCATAAAAGCAATTCTCATCTTCACTTTCGGACTCTTCCCTTATAGATTTAAATTCATTAGTCCATGCGAGATTAAAAACTACCACACGCGGATTATCTTCAAGCACCCTCATCCCCTGGGCCAACCAATCCCGTGAAGCACCCTTGAGAACAGTTGCATCCCCTGAAAAGTGCAGCAAATATTTAGTATCACAAAGATAAATAGACACTAACTCTGCAATAGAGTAGTAATAACCAAGGCCTAATTTCTCTTTGCTCAGATTGAAATAGGATAAAGCCTGCTTCGCATACTCTTCAACCAAAATCCAGCTGTCAATGATGCCTTTCGCTACCAGTTGATTGGCCACCTGAATCACCTTTTGTTCATTCTTTACATTATTAATGTACAAAACTCTCTTACTAACTACATCCCCACAACGCTGGATTGTTCGCCCAAGAAAAGGCGTCTTCATAATCAGGTCCCAGTCTTTTTCCCAGACTTTAGTTTCAAATGTCACTTCCATTGAATTTATCTCGATGATGTTAGTCTGTAATTGATTTTTTTAGACCATCGTGCCAAGGTCAATTGATTGCAGCGCTCGAGACGATTCATTCGTCGAGCAAATTTACTCGTCCCAAATATAGAATTCCACGTAGCCTCGTAATTATCTTGAACATTGCGAATAATTTCTGGTAACTCATCTAGCGTTCCCCAAATGATAAATTCAGAGTAACGGGTCAGCTCTTTGTATGGTGCAAGCTCACTAATAACGATGACACCCGATCGCAATGCGGGAAGCACACGCAACTCTTCAAGGGTATCATGGTGATCGGTCTGACGAATATTCACCAAAATACGAGTTCGCGCATAAAGCTCCTCCACATCCGAATACCAGGTGTGAATATTTTGAACGGGAATTTCTTTGGAGCGCATTACTTCTAAAAAATTCCTGCGACGAGGCTCTTCAGAATTACCAAAATTAGTAATAGTAATAAAATTACGCCGCCTAGCATCGCTTGAAGCGCTATTTAATTTATAGAGTGCGGGACTTAGATAAAGTACCTTACCTTTAAGATCGCTAAATTTTGCGGCACCTTGGATATTGACTAAATTCATTCGACTGTATTCGATAATAAAGTCAAACTTTTTCATTGACTCATATTTGCTTAGCCTTGCGAGATATGGTGTAGAGGAGGAGGCGCCTGAAATCAGCAATGCACCGGCTTCAAATCCTCCACTATCTCTACCGCCCGGCTTTACCAAGGTATGCTCAACCTGAACAAAAATGCCGTAACAAGGAGCCGCTAAACGAAATAAGATCGGCGGATGAATTCTTAAAAAAAAGATACTGCGCCGACTAATATTAGGAAGTACTTTTAAAAGCCCATCCTTAATATAAGAGCAGTAATCAAAAATATTCTTATCAAATTTAGATTCATACACCAAATAGGAACTACCAATAAATTGGTAGTTTAATTTTTTCTTTCTAAAAGAATTAAAAAGAAATATTAATATGGCAATGACTAACTTCATATTTACGTGTTCAAGACCTTAGCGAGGCAAGCCATGCTTAAAGTGAATCCTTATTGGCTTGGTAGAAATTCTCATAAGGGTATTGATTTTCATCGGGCAGAATTTTCTTGACTCGCTTATCAAACATGCCTTTATACCCGCCAAACCAAATATCCTGATACTTCTTCGTTTTAATAAAATCGCGGTTAAATTTAGACGCCGTTCTAATGCCCTTCGTATAACCACCATCGGTAATATCAGAATGGACGTTATCAATATTCCCAATCTCAAATGATGGAATTTCATTATCAAAAGTTTCGTGGTATCGCCAGTAAAAATCTCCATCCTCTTCACCCAACCCCAATAAGCGCTCATCAAAAAATCCAACTTTTGTAAGCTCTTCCTTGGACACTACAAAGTGAGAAAAACTGCCATTAATCGTGAATGTCTTATTGGGGATGCTATTTAACACGGCCTCAAATTGGTCGAAGAATGAATTTTCTACATGAGGGTCAATACCCAGGTCATCATTCAGAATCAAAACTCGATCATTTGAACTCGTTAGCACACCTCGATTCCATAATTTAGCCAAGGATTGAAAGTTGGGAAACATTGTTGGATATACCGTTTGGGTAGAGGCCATTAACTCCAACACAGAAGAACGGAATGCAGAATCGAATTCAGCTTTTGCCGGCCCATTAACCATCACTATTACCTCAACATTAGGTCTTAGTTGCTTGATTGACAGTAACAAGGGCTTAAAAAAGGCTTCAAACCGTTTATCAAACGTAGTAATTACAATGGAATAATTCATCTAGCATTCTCTGTACAAATTAAAGTCATGGAAAAGGGTCTAAATCTAGCGTCTTTACACGATGGCTATTATCGCACCCGCTCTACACTACTCTACAAACAATTTAAGCAATTGAGCGAGCAATTTAATACATCTGATGTGCCCTCCGTCCAGCCGAAGATGGGTTTAAATCTTATTTAAAAGTACACTTAGTGCGTTATTGCAATGAAAATTTCACTATTCGCCCTTCATTCATAGAACTCAACCATCATGCTGCTTTTACCCCAGTTAATGCACAGCTTCAGGAGATACAAGCAGAAGCGTATTCTCAATATTGAGAACACAGAAAAAGAGCTGCAGGAGGCGATTTTTCATACGAAGTACGAAGCCACCTTTTCTCCAGAAAATAAAACCAAGGTTTATATCCATCAAACTGGGTTTAAATTTCAATTTACGCGTTTTTATCAATCGTCAATAAATAAAGAATTTGATTTCTTTCTAGTAGATAAAGCCCGGGATGCAGAGGTGGTTGTCTTTATTAATGCAATTGAAAATGGCATTGCGCGACCAGATCAAAAGATAATTTTCTTTTACCATGAGCCCGAAGCATACAAACACCTTTATCAATCGATCATAACCGATGAAATTCTATCGCTCCACAAGATGGTGATCATCAGTCAAATGGACAATATCAACAAATTAGTCAAGAGCGAGTCCGGTGTTGATATTTCCGATCGCATCACACACCTACGAACCATACCTCATCTTCATTTTCATCATATGGCATCAGCAGAAGAGCTCAACACCATTAAACCCATTAGAAATAAATTAATTTGCTCAGTAGTTTCAGGATTTAATGGGGTGCCAGGCTATGAAGATAGGAGAAAATTTTTAGAGGGCTTTTCCAAGTCAACTCCCCAGTTTGATATTTTCGGTCGATATAGCAAATCGATACAAAGTCTCCCAGCTTACCGAGGCTATGCAGCCAGCAAATACCAAACCCTTTCACAATATCGTTACAACCTAGCGATTGAAAACTCTGTTGAAGACTGGTACATATCAGAAAAAATATTTGACTCATTACTATGTGGGTGCATGCCAATTTATTATGGCAGTGAAAAAATATTTGATCTACTGCCAAATGAATGGTTTCACTTTCTTCCAGATCTCAGCCCCAAGAGCATTAAGTTGGCAAACAATCTGGTGCGAACTGATTCATATCTTAGCGTCGCAGAAAATCGCGGGGAAATTGCAAAGGAAATTGATAAGAAATTTTCTTTCTATAAAAAACTAGAGAGCGTTTTAGGTAATCGGGCTCATTTTAAGATTTCAGAGTCATGAAAAATATCCCAGTCCTAATAACTTCTGTAGCTCAGCCAAGTGCACCATTTGTTGCATTAAGCGATCCCGCAAAAAGAATCGACTCTACTATCGAGTCCCTAAAGCAATGGGCATTAATCTCACCAGGTCTAGATATTGTTATTTGCGATGGATCAGGCTATGACTTTCAGAAATTAATTAGTTCGACTCCACTATTAAAGTCTCTTAATATTGAAGTGTTACATTTTTACAATGATCTTGAGATGGTAAAAAATAGAGGCAAAGGATACGGGGAGGGAGAAATTATTGCTCATGCCTTGAATCATTCGGACCTATTAGATAAGAGCGATACATTTTCTAAATGCACTGCCAAATACTGGGTAAATAATTTTCAGGAGTGCGCTGCAGGCCATCAAAAAAATATTAGCATTGAGAAGTATTATGACTCTAGATATTCGCTAAGCTATCGAACTTGTGACACTCGGTTCTACGTCGTTGAAAAAGATTTTTATTTAAAAAAATTATTAGACAGCCATAAGGCTACCAATGATTTCCAATCTTACTTTTTAGAACACGCCTTTGCGAAGGACATGATTCTTAATAAAATTACCGGGACTGACTTTAAAATTAAGCCCTTGGTTTATGGCATCTCCGGATCAACTGGAGAATTTACTGAATCCTGTCCAGAAAGTATAAGAAAAAAAATATTAAGGAAATTTAGAAGAAGTTTCAGCTAAAAATTAGTTAGGGCGCTATTACCAACACAATCGGAATTATTAATTAACAGTCCTCTCATTGCATTGCTCTATAAGCTTCGGGTAAGCCACTCTCTAGATCAACCAATGGAAACCACCCTAGATTTCTCAACCTAGAGGAGTCCATCCACTTACGTGGTGCCCCATCAGGCTTACTTGGATCAAAGCTGATCTTGCCTTGATATCCCGTTGCTTTAGCTACAGCACTTGCTAGCTCAGCAATAGTGACATCTGACCCAAAGCCCACATTAATGTGACTTTGCATGGGCATTGTTTGACTGTCATAGGTCGCTTTATCTAACTGCATCACAAATACGGAGGCTGCAGCCATATCGTCAACATAGAGAAATTCTCGCCTCGGTGTTCCCGTACCCCAAATCACCACCTCAGGCACATTGGCAACCTTAGCCTCATGGAACCTTCTGATGAGCGCCGGAATCACATGGCTATTTTCTGGATGGTAGTTGTCGCCAGGGCCATATAAATTAGTGGGCATGACCGAGCGGTAATCAACTCCATGCGAGTCGCCATATTGACGGTTATAACTCTCACACATCTTGATGCCGGCAATTTTCGCCACCGCATAAGGTTCGTTCGTTGGCTCCAACTTTCCTGTCAGCAGCGCATCTTCACTCATCGGCTGTGTTGCCAACTTAGGGTAAATGCAACTTGATCCTAAAAATAAGAGTTTTTGAACGCCACTCAGAAATGCCTGATGAATGACGTTGTTTTGCACCATCAAATTATCGTAAATAAATTCAGCCGGAAAAGTATTATTCGCATGAATGCCGCCCACCTTCGCCGCAGCTAAATACACTTGATCTGGCTTTTCAGCTTCAAAGAAGGCTGCTACTTTCGCTTGATTGGTTAAATCCAGTTCTGCGTGAGTTCTTGTTACGAAATTGCTAAAACCCTTAGCCTGCAGATTGCGCACGATTGCGGACCCCACCATGCCACGATGGCCTGCTACATAAATCTTTTGACTGAACTCTTGGGTCATACTTTTCTTTATTTACTTAATTTTTATTTTTTGGGTAAATCAATTCTCTTTGCCAACCGCTACTGAATAACCATGCTTTTCTAATAAGGCATGTTGCTTGGCTTTTTCTAAGTCATTGGCCACCATCTCGACGATCATTTGATCGAGCGTAATTTCTGGAACCCAGCCAAGCTTTTCTTTAGCCTTAGTAGGATCACCTAAGAGGGTTTCGACTTCGGTAGGACGGTAGTAGCGTGGATCGATCTGCACAATGACATCACCTACTTTGAGTGCGGGCGCTTTGTCGCCCTCAATAGAAGCAACAATGGCCTTTTCATTTTCGGCAGTCCCTTCAAACTTGAGAGTGATGCCTAACTGTTTAGCACTACGGATAATAAATTCACGAACGGTAAACTGCACCCCAGTAGCAATCACAAAATCTTCTGGCTTGTCTTGTTGCAGCATGAGCCACTGCATGCGTACATAGTCTTTAGCATGACCCCAGTCACGCAGCGCGTCGATATTACCCATAAACAGATACTTCTCTAAACCCTGGGAGATATTCGCTAATCCACGGGTTACTTTGCGAGTGACAAAGGTTTCACCACGGCGTTTGGACTCATGATTAAAGAGGATGCCGTTGCACGCATACATGCCATAGGCTTCACGGTAGTTCACAGTAATCCAGTAGGCATACATCTTCGCTACTGCATACGGGCTTCTTGGGTAGAACGGGGTGGTTTCTTTTTGGGGGATTTCTTGTACTAAGCCATAGAGCTCGGAAGTGGATGCTTGATAAAAACGGGTTTTCTTTTCTAAGCCTAAGATGCGGATGGCTTCCAACATTCGAAGTGGGCCCATGGCATCAACATCAGCGGTGTACTCAGGTGATTCAAAAGAAACGGCTACGTGTGACTGCGCACCTAAGTTGTAGATCTCATCAGGCTGGCACTCTTGAATAATCCGCACCAGATTGCTAGTGTCGGTTAAATCACCATAATGCAAAATCAGATCACGATGATTGACGTGGGGATCTTGATAAAGATGGTCAATGCGGTCGGTATTAAATGAAGAAGCGCGACGCTTAATGCCGTGAACAATGTAGCCCTTCTCTAACAAAAACTCGGTAAGGTAAGAGCCATCTTGGCCAGTAATACCAGTGATGAGGGCGACTTTTTGTTTTGTATTCATACTTGTCATGTTTTACTTTTCTCTACTGTTGACTTTGTTGTTACTTTAATTAGTTGCGTCCATACGTATCTTCAAAACGCACAATATCGTCTTCACCCAAATAGCTACCTGATTGCACTTCAATAATTTCGAGCGGTGTTGTTCCCGGGTTTGCTAAGCGATGTGTTTGCCCTTGCGGAATATAAGTACTTTGATTTTCTGTGAGCATGATCACTTGATCACCATTGGTGATTTCTGCAGCACCTTTGACCACAATCCAATGCTCAGCGCGGTGATGGTGCATTTGCAATGACAGGCTTGCTCCCGGCTTGACCTGAATGCGCTTGACTTTAAAGCGCTCACCCTCATCAACGCTGTCGTACCAACCCCAAGGGCGAGCCACTTTGCGATGCAGATTCTTCTCTTCGCGCTTTTGAGCCTCTAGCTGGCCAACAATATTCTTAACATCTTGGCTGTTAGCTCTATCGGCAACTAAAACTGCATCAGCAGTTTCCACAATGATGAGGTTCTCAACACCGACTGCGCTCACTAAACGACTACTGGCGTGTATTAAAGAGTTCTTTGTATTGGCGAGTAAGGTATCGCCATTGGTGACATTACCATCTTGATCCTGCTTACCTACCTGCCATACGGCATCCCAAGCACCTAAATCATTCCAACCCGCGTCGAGTGAGACCATCTTGATCGCAAATTTCGATCCTGGGCATTTTTCAATCACAGCATAGTCAATCGACTCGCTGGGAATAGCATTAAATGCCTCTTTACCTGGACGCACAAAGAGTGCGTCACCAGAATCATCCTGGGCTTTTGCTTGCCAAGATTTTTCAGTGGCGACGAAGATGTCAGGACGAAACTCTTTTAGGCTGGCTAACCAAACGCTGGCTTTAAGAACAAACATGCCACCGTTCCAAAAGTAGCCCCCTTCTGCTAAATATTGTTCTGCCGTTGCAGTATCTGGCTTTTCCACAAAACGCTCAACGGTATATTCACCAGCAGTTTTTGTGGCGATTTGATTTTGGGTCTTGATATAGCCATAACCGGTTTCAGGAGCAGTAGGTGCAATGCCTAAAATGGCAATAGCCCCTTCTTGCGCAATATGAACTGCTTGCGTGAGCGCCTTTGTAAAGGCGTCGCTATCTTGAACGGTTTGATCGGCTGGCGTCACTACTAAGATTGGGTCGCCCTGCTCTAGTGCGCAAAACGCTGCTAATGTTAATGCGGGGGCAGTATTTCTGCCGGAGGGCTCAAGCAATAAAGTGGCTTTAAGTTGTTTTGATTCATTCTTTAACTCACGAATCTGGTCTAAGGCTAAAAAGCGGTGCTCTTCATTGGTGACGATTAAGGTAGCACCCAAGTTGATGTCGGCATTTGCAATGGAATGGATGCGCTCAATGGCCTGTTGGAAAAGACTCTTGTTTGATTCATCGCCCGATAAAACCAAAAATTGCTTTGGAAAGCCGGCACGTGATAGTGGCCAAAGCCGAGTACCCGAGCCTCCACACAGAATTACTGGCAATACTTGGGTCATCGATGAATGCTCGCTTTTAGTATTTGTTTGCATCAAACTATTTAATTCTGGATTTTAAAGGCATCCTGCCATTTGAAAATTAATTAGAATGGGTGACTGCGTAATATAAGCGCGCCTTAAAGTCGATGACAAGCTGTTCATGCGACTTTTTTGAAACAAGAACCTAGGAGTCAAAAATGACATCAAACAATATCCCAAAAATCAATATCCGCAACTCTGTTTCAGAATGCTCCCAATCCCTTCGCAAAGAAAACACCGGTAAATACCAAAATTACAGCATTAAAGACTGTATCGTCTCGATTGCAGCAACTAAAATGAAGTGATTAACTACTTTTATTAACTTTTAGGTCTTTTTACGCTAAATTAAGCCTAAAAAGACCTCATTTCATGCATTAACACTATCTTGCAAGGTGATTGGGATACTTTTTCCCAGTCATATTGCTATAAATAGCCCCCGCCAGAACCAGCAAAACTGAATCGATCATGACTGGAAAAAAGGCATAGCGGTAGTTCATCACGTGGCCTAACACCGCAATTAATGCCACAGCAGCGGCTGGGGGATGCAGGCAACGCAAAACAAACATCCCTAAAATCGATAAGGATGCAGCAATCGGCATTGCAAGAAGTGGCTCGCTAATGAGCTTGGCTGCTGTAATACCAACCAAGGCCGATAGAGTATTTCCAGCAATCACCGCCCAAGGCTGAGCCATCGGACTACCTGGTAAAGCAAAAACCAAAAGTGCACTAGCGCCCAAAGATGCCATGAGCCATTCATCAAGGCCACTCAGCTCTCCAAGGTACTTAGCAATAGTAAGCACTAACATCAATCCCACAAATGCACCACAACTGGAGCGAAAGCGCTCAGTCCAAGTGACATGTGGCTGGTCACCACCAAGATAAAAGGAATAGCGCTTGATTAGGTATTTCGCAGTATGTCTCATCTTTTATTTCTTTAATCGAAATTAAACTATTAGTTGCTTTTAGCTATCAAGCCAATACAAAAATATGATTATTCGATAGCCTTGTTTTGTTCATAATAACCCCGTGGTGAGTGGTTTTTTCTCATACTAAGGAATACTCGCCCTATCCAAAATCATCATTTTTAGGAGTCATTCATGGCTAAAACTGTAAAAGGCACAAAGACTGAACAGTCTTTGAAAGAGGCATTTGCT
>Ga0364894_10304_pt1 | contig 23433 bp, 24 predicted proteins | sample ExccelJu500001D4_FD_206942 | JGI IMG/M metagenome (GOLD analysis project Ga0364894, IMG submission 206942) | Enriched cells from Trout Bog Lake Hypolimnion, Wisconsin, USA - BchlTB.July16.5000.01.D4 | ecosystem: Environmental > Aquatic > Freshwater > Lake > Hypolimnion/Profundal zone | place: USA...
TGACGATACTCACGTCGCTCTTCTGGAGTGGCTTGTTTAAATTGCTCTCGCAGGTCCTTAGACATCTGAAGACGCTGCTCAAAGCTCATATTAGCCACCACTTGAGGATCTTGTGGCTCAGGCAAAGCTGCGCTTGCAATACCAATCGCTCCCACCATCAAAATACTTGCCATCATTAAACCTTGCATTGCTCTTTTCATCTATTTCTCCTTATTTGTTAATTCTTAGACGCGAGCACCTATAGAAAACTTACGGCCAAGATAAAATAATTATTTTCTTTTTACAGTAAGTATTTTTCAAAATTACTGTCTAACAAGAATTAGGGACATCCAGTTGAGAGAAAAATGAATCGAACGATCATGTCATTGCGCTCAATTATCTTGAGTATTCTAGTTTTTGTAGCAATTTTGCCCGTTAAAGAGTCTTTTGCCCAATGGGGCGGATCTCAAGGCTCTGGGATCCCAGGAATGCCTGGAATGCGCAGGGGCGCCGGGCGCAATGCCTCTAATCCCGACTCTTCTAGCACATCGGCAAATACGCATATCTCAATGCCTGCTCCAGGCTCACATCTGCTTACTTATGAGCAAATCGAAGCTGGCTTATCTCGCCTTGAGGAAAGCCTTAAGCTAAAACCCGAACAAAGTAAGGCATGGAGTAATTTTGCGATCAAGGTGAGACTTTATGCGAGTGATGTTGCCAAAGAGAGGGCCAGATTAAATAACGAAACTCCCACCACTGTTGATGGAGTGAAATATCTCAGTCAATCTGCTGAAGATGCCAAAAATCGATATACCAGCCTCAAAGAAGTTGATGAAGCCGCCAAACCACTTTACAAATTATTGAGCGCTGAGCAAAAGGCACTTTTTGATAGCAAGGTGCCAACTTTTATTAATGCAAGCCCAAAAAGGTTGACTCCCAGCCAACCACAGTACAACTTGCCTGATCTTGGCGGCTCACCGCAGCCCAACCAAAACTCTGGGTCAGGGACGTTGCCTGGATATATTCATCAATAAATGCGTAACCCCAACAATCTAAGTGGTCATATTCTGCCGACTTCAGGCGCAATGCTGGGGGTATGTATGACCGTTATCAGCATTGTCAAACTAACCCAGACCAATAGAGGAATGGCTTACTGGGTCGATGATCTCTTAGCTCTTGATGCCCTCATCTTTCTAGCAAGCTCCATCTTTTCATACTTATCTATTCGAAGTAATTCCAAGAAAATCTACTTTGAAGATATCGCAGATAAGGTTTTCATGTTGGCATTACTCTGCATGGGAACCGCAGTTATTTTGCTCACTCTTGAAATTGTGTAGTGTTGACTACACGTTTTTAACCTCACAAGCGTTACTTAAAGTGGCGCTTACAAAATATGAAAATTAGTCTTTTACTGGTGAAGTAGCGCGATACTGACCCTGAAAGGCCAGCATCCAACCTGGATACTCCGGCGACAAAGTGCTGACTTCATCCAAGGACTTGAGCTCATCTTCTGTCAAGGCTAGCTTGCCAGCAGCAATATTGTCTTTTAATTGCTCTAATTTGCGAGCGCCAATAATGATGCTTGAAACAGGCTTCTTAGACAAAATCCAAGCCAGAGCGACTTGGGCAACTGATACGCCATGCGCTTTAGCAATTGGTGTCATTGCATCAATACAAATAAATGCCTTGTCTTTATTAATCGGTGGAAAATCAAAGCTAGAACGTCTTGCACCGTCCGGATTCGTTGCATCTCGATTGAATTTGCCAGAGAGATAACCACCAGCCAAAGGACTCCAAACCATGAGCCCTAGCTTTTGATCCTGCACCAGAGGAAATATCTCGCGCTCTAAATCTCTGCCAGCAATAGAGTAGTAAGACTGCACACTTGCAAACTCAGCATAACCCTTATGACGAGAAATGCCGATTGCCTTCATGATCTGCCATGCAGCCATATTGCATAAACCAATATAGCGAATCTTCCCCATTCTCACCAAATCATTTAGCGCAGACAAGGACTCCTCAAATGGTGTTAGAGGATCAAAGCCATGCACTTGGTAAAGGTCAATATGATCTAACTGAAGGCGCTTTAAACTCGCATCAACTTCATTAAATATATGAAAGCGGGACTGACCTCTGCCGTTGGGAGTTTCGTCCATGATCCCAGTAGATTTGGTCGCTATCACCAACTGATCTCGTGGCAAGCCACAATCTTTAATTGCTTGGCCTAGCAAGGCTTCGGATTGACCCATCGAATAGACATTAGCCGTATCGAAAAAATTAATGCCGCTATCAAATGAAGTCCTGACTAACTCATTAACAGCATTCTGCTGTAAGCCACCCATCACCTCCCAAAATCCTTGCGCACCAAAAGTCATCGTGCCTAAGCAGAGCTCAGAAACATAAAGCCCTGTATTACCCAATAAACGATATTTCATCAAAGCTCCTAAAAAAACTATTTGGTAATTTGTCTTGAGTAATTTTAGGTCAGCTAGATTAAACTTGCTGAGAATTTACTAGGAAAAAAAATGGCTGATACAACTGAGTACACACCACCCAAAGTCTGGACTTGGGAAAAGCCAAATGGCGGTCAATTTGCAAACGTCAATCGACCGACAGCCGGCTCACGCCAAGAAAAAGAGTTGCCCATTGGTCGCCATCCTCTGCAGTTGTATTCCATGGGTACACCAAACGGCGTCAAAGTAACCATCATGCTTGAAGAGCTTCTTGCCCTTGGCCACGTTGGCGCTGAATATGACGCCTGGTTAATCAAAATTGGAGAAGGCGATCAATTCGGCTCAGATTTTGTAAAAATCAATCCAAATTCAAAGATTCCTGCGCTACTTGATCACAGTGCGTCTCCACCTATACGTGTTTTTGAATCCGGCTCGATTTTGCTTTATCTTGCCGAAAAATTTGATGCTTTTCTGCCCAAAGATATTGCTACCCGAACTGAAACAATGAATTGGCTTTTCTGGCAAATGGGTAGCGCACCTTACTTAGGCGGAGGCTTTGGACATTTCTATGCCTATGCCCCTTACAAAATGGAATACCCCATTGACCGATTTGCGATGGAAACTAAGCGTCAACTTGATGTTCTAGATCAACGTTTATCTCAAAATGAATATCTTGCTGGCAAGGAATACACGATCGCAGATATTGCTGTTTTTCCTTGGTATGGTGCCCTTGTTAAAGGATGGCTTTATGGAGCTGCAGAATTCCTCAGCGTACACGAATATGTGAACGTTCAGCGATGGGCAGATAGAATTCTTGAGCGCCCCGCAGTAAGACGTGGTCGAATCGTCAATCGCACATGGGGCGAACCTTCTGAGCAGCTGCTTGAACGACATAACTCAAGCGATTTCGATACCAAATCAGTTTAAAGAGTTACCCATCTGATACTTACGGCAAACGCAAATAATCGATTGAAGTATATGGCGGAATGGCAGAGTGGTTATGCGTGAGATTGCAAATCTCATTACCCTAGTTCGATTCTAGGCTTCCGCCTCCACTTCAGCCTGCAGATTTATTTGTACAGCAATAGAAAGTGTGTAGTGCTCCCTACACACTTTCTCAACCTCACAAGCGTTACTTAAAGTAACGCTCCGCCGCCTAAACCTCACCATTCATACTCCTAACCTACTTTTTATTAGTTTTAGGGCTAGTTTAGGTTCTCAGGTTATGAGAGCAGAAGCCCTTAGTTGACCCATATAAACAGGGGGTCTTCTGGTGGTCAGTGTCGGTGTGTAAGCAAATGTGTAAGCAATTACACCAATTTAATAAAAGAGCTCTTTCGGTCTTTGGCTTTCAAAACCACAGGATTTTTGGAGCAAGCATCTAGTACTTCGTTGCTCCAAATACTCCTTTACGAAAGGCAAGCGTTACTTTAAGTAACGCTAGTTTAATAACCCCTTTTGCTGAATAAACTCAATAATTCCCGTTAGCCCATCACCAGACTTCACACTACCCATAACGAAGGGTCTATCACCGCGCATCTTTTTAGCATCTGATTCCATAATGGGTAAGGATGCTCCAACATAAGGGGCAAGGTCAGTTTTATTGATGACCAGTAGGTCAGACCGGGTAATTCCTGGGCCACCTTTACGAGGAATCTTCTCCCCACCAGCCACGTCAATTACATAAATCGTTAGATCTGAAAGCTCAGGGCTAAATGTTGCCGCTAAGTTATCACCGCCAGATTCAATAAAAATAATATCCACATCAGGGAACTGCTTTTGCATACGGTCAACCGCTTCCAAATTGATAGATGCATCCTCCCTAATGGCAGTATGTGGGCAGCCACCAGTCTCTACTCCCATAATTCTGTCAGGATCAAGTGCCCCTGCCACCGTAAGTAGGCGTTGATCTTCTTTAGTATAGATATCGTTAGTAATAACAACCAAGTCATATTGATCACGCATAGCTTTGCAAAGCATCTCAAGCAAAGTTGTCTTGCCAGATCCAACTGGGCCACCAATACCAACTCTTAAAGGGGGATTCTTTTTAGTTCTCATAGTTTGATTTCATTTACGAACGGAATAATCGGGAATATTGAGTCTCATGTCTTGAAGATAGAATAGCTAACATCGGCGAGAAATTATCAATCATTAATAAACCTGATTTAGCTCGATGTTCGGCTTCTTCAACCATTTTAGGAACGAGCAAGCGGATCTTTGTCAGCGCTTGCTGCCCTGCTACTTGACCTAGTGGAATAGCCTTGAGTGAAGCTGATACCTGATTTTCAATCCAAGAGAATGCATAAGCAGCAAGACCATTCTTTGCTTGAACATTCAAATGAAAGCATGCATAGCTGTGCGCAGCTAAAAGGGATAAAGGCTTTATTGCAGCCAATTGACTAAGTCTATCACCACCCCATCCCAGAGATTGGGCTATTTGCAGTAAAGACCAACCCATCTGCTCTGTTTCAGATCTGAGTTCTGAGGTTTCACGACTTGCCAAGAAATACTCATTGAGATCATTTACGGAACTCATATCTTTAATAGCCCATGCCTCATAACTGAGAAGCCAAAGCGGCGCTTCAGATCTGGCAAACACACCTAGAAATACATCTTTGATCCACGCTTCAGCAGTTGGGGCATCTTGTACCAACCTAGAATCAATGGCGGCTTCTAAACCTTGAGAGTAGCTGTATCCACCAATAGGCAATGCTGGCGACGCTAAATGCATTAATGCAGTGATTTCATTTAGATCAATGCTCATGCCGAGTGACCGTGATCCCCATGATGATGGTGAGAGCATCCAGGCCCATGAACATGTGGCTTTTCATACTCGGTATACACTTTTTGGGCTAACGCATAGTCACTATCAAAAGTTTCCGCATGACTGTGACGATGCCCACCTCCATAGGCACCCGTTTCAGGCTCGAAAGGGGATAACCCATGCTTAGCCTGTAAACCTAATTGCTGAATCATTCCTTCAAGCACTGAATCAGGCTCTATCCTCAAAAATCCTTGTCCTATTTGAACCGGGATATGTCGATTTCCCAAGTGATAAGCTGCTCTCATCAGCTGATGTGCATCGCTAGAAGCAATAGTTACAATTTCTTGATCAGCTGCGGCTATGCGAATCATCGATCCATCATTACCAATCAAAATATCGTTTGTTGACAATACGTGTCCTCTAGGCAAGAAAAAGTGCGCCTCACGACCATCAGAAAGCTTTTCTGAAAAACGACTCTTGTTACGCATCTCAAATGGCAGCTTCAATTCCAAAGCTCTAGCCAAGACTGCTTTAGCCAAGCCCTTTCCTTTGGGGATAATTTTCTCAATGCGGATTGGTTCTGACATTGTTTTTCCTAGAACAAGAAATAACGTTGGGCCATCGGCAATACCTTGGCAGGCTCACAGGTCAACAATTCACCATTTGCGATCACCTGATAGGTTTCTGGATCAACCGTGATGTTGGGCTGCCAATCGTTATGAATCATGTCAGCCTTGGTAATAGAGCGACAGTTTTTCACTGCCTCTACTTGTTTTTCTAAACCGTAGGCATCCCGAATATTGGCATTCATAGCCGATTGTGAAATAAAGGTTAATGAACTATGCCGAATTCCTTGTCCGATCCCTGCAAACATATTGCGGTAATGCACTGGCTGTGGAGTGGGAATGGACGCATTAGGATCACCCATTGCCGCTGCTGCGATAGACCCACCCTTCAATATCAAAGAAGGTTTAACCCCAAAAAAGGCAGGCTTCCAAAATACTAAATCCGCATATTTACCCACTTCAATAGAACCCACAACATGTGAGATGCCATGAGTGATCGCTGGATTGATAGTGTACTTAGAGATATAGCGCTTAACCCTGAAATTATCATTTCGATTGGTATCGCCTGGAAGTAAGCCGCGCTGCACTTTCATCTTGTCAGCTGTTTGCCAAGTCCGAATAATTACCTCACCAACACGACCCATAGCTTGGGAGTCGGATGAAAGCATCGAAAATGCACCCAAATCATGCAAGATATCTTCTGCAGCAATCGTCTCGCGACGGATGCGAGACTCTGCAAACGCAATATCTTCTGCAATAGAGGCATCAAGATGATGGCAGACCATCAACATGTCTAAATGCTCATCAAGAGTATTGACGGTAAATGGTCTTGTCGGATTCGTGGAAGATGGTAGTACATTAGACTCACCGCATGCTCGAATGATGTCTGGAGCATGCCCACCACCAGCACCTTCAGTATGATAGGTATGAATCGTACGACCCTTGAATGCAGCCAAAGTAATTTCAACGAATCCTGACTCATTCAAAGTATCAGTATGTATAGCCACCTGAGTATCTGTCTCATCCGCCACACCCAAACAGCAATCAATCGCTGCAGGAGTAGTTCCCCAGTCTTCATGCAATTTCAAACCGATCGCACCAGCGTCGACCTGCTCACGTAAGCCAGCCGGTAAACTAGCATTACCTTTGCCCAATAAACCAATGTTCATGGGATAAGCGTCAATCGACTGCAACATTCTTTGAATATGCCAGGGACCTGGCGTACAGGTAGTTGCAAAGGTACCTGTGGCTGGACCAGTACCACCGCCAATCATAGTGGTTACTCCAGACATGAGGGCCTCTTCAATTTGTTGTGGGCAAATAAAGTGAATATGGGTATCAATCCCGCCTGCAGTAACAATCATTCCCTCACCGGCAATAATCTCAGTTCCTGGACCAATAACGGACGTAATGCCAGGCTGAATGTCGGGATTGCCTGCTTTGCCTATATCTGAAATGCGGCCATTTTTAATCGAGATGTCAGCCTTAACAATACCCCAATGATCAATGATCACTGCATTAGTGATGACTGTATCGGCACAATCTTTTGACTCTCGCTGACTTTGACCCATGCCATCACGAATCACTTTGCCACCGCCAAATTTGACCTCTTCTCCATAAATGGTGAAGTCTTTTTCAACTTCAATCATAAGGCCGGTGTCAGCCAGTCTTAGGCGATCACCAACAGTAGGTCCAAACATCTCAGCGTAAGCTTGACGACCAATCTTTGCCATTACACCTCTCCCATGACACGACCAGCAAAGCCATAAATCTTCTTATCTCCAGCTACTTCAACTAACTCGATGGTGCGCTTTTGACCAGGCTCAAAACGAACAGCCGTACCAGCCACGATATTGAGACGCATCCCTTTAGCCTTTTCGCGATCAAATAACAAGGCATCGTTCACTTCATAAAAATGAAAGTGCGAGCCAATTTGTACAGGACGATCACCGCTATTAGCAACCTCCAATGAAAGTGTCTTTCTACCCACATTCAATTCAATATCACCAGGTTCAACAAACATCTGCCCTGGTATAAATCGTTGAGTACTTGAATTTGGGACCGAACTCATGCCGAAGCTCCACCAAGCAATACAAACGAGAGTTGGCTGATTAATACCCAACCGTAAATCACGCTAGCAAACCCAGCAATCCTTGCAATGACATTTGTCTTTTCTTTAAGCAGCTTGACCAAAAGTGCCCCCGATAAGTGCAAGGCAGCTGTTGCCAAAATTAACCCAACTATATCTTGACCTACCAAAGAAATGGCAAGGGATGAATCTGAAAATAATTGAGCATGAGCAAAGCCATGGAATATTCCAAAAGTACCAATTAAGGTAAGTATTGCTTTAGATGAATACTGATTCTGCAACAATAACAACAATCCAATTACGATCACTGATGCAGCAATACCGAATTCAAAAAAGTTCAATGGGATATTGGTTAATCCGGCTAACACACCCATGCACATACCCAATAGAAAAACACAGGGACCAATCCAGATCTTTTTTAGCACAAAAGTGCTCCAAAACCCCACAAGTACAATCACTAGTAAATGATCCACGCCACTGAAAGGATGCAATAAACCGGATATAAAGCTTACAGAAACATTGTGCCCTGCATGAGCAAAGGCTAGTCCTGAAAATAATGCGCCTGCGAAACCTGCGGCAGATAGCAGTAAATTCTTATGGAAATTCATCTAAGTGGTCTCCTAAACAATCGGGTTATGTACGGTAACTAATTTTGTTCCATCAGGAAAAGTAGCTTCAACCTGTATATCGGGAATCATTTCTGGAATACCCTCCATCACATCCTCGCGAGCTAAGATGGTTTGGCCTTCATGCATTAACTGCGCAACCGTTTTGCCATCGCGCGCGCCCTCCATGATGGCAGCACTTATTAAAGCAACTGATTCCGGATAATTCAGTTTTAGGCCTCTAGCTTTTCTTCGCTCAGCTAAAAGTGCAGCCGTAAATATTAGTAATTTATCTTTTTCGCGTGGAGTTAATTCCATATCTCACCTCAATAACAATTTTAAGAAGCCCAAAGCCTTAAGGGTTGGGCTTGTACACCATGAACTATTGGTCTTAATTTAGTCCATATATCGATCATTAAATTTCTCGTAGCTTCGATATCCTTTGATACTGCGCGCATTACCAAGACACCTTGTGGCATAAATGTAATACCTGCTCTTAATATATCTGTCCAAGGCATCATTTCAGAAAACTCTTCAATCAAATCATTAGAGCACCTTGGTCCTATAGCCAGCAAAGTAGCGCAAACAGGCCACGAACCCATCTGAGGTAGAGACTTGGAATAGATATCTTCTGCATCTATTTTCCCATTTTCAACCCAAATTAACTTTCCACCTTGTCTAATTTCATTCAGTAAATGAACATGACCGCTAGACCACTCCTCACCAGAGGCATGGCGACCCAACATCAGCGCATCCCATCCAATATAAGAAGCGCTAGCTGGAAGATTTAATTTAGTGATGACATTGGCGTTTGATCCCTTAAAAAAAAGATTTTCTTGAGGCAGCCAATCCAACTTCGCACCCTCACCCAATTCAAATTGAATGCTTTGGGTTGCGGGATTTTTAAATGACTTGTACCACTTCGTTGCGCTCGGAGTAGATAAAACCACATGAGCATCTGTAGCAACAGAAACCTGGATATCTAGAGTATCGCCGCCAGCAATACCAGCTGGTGGATGAATAATGACTGTATGGCAAATATTGTCGCCTTCTGGGTACAAGGCTTTCTGAACTCGCAGCGGCCCCTCATGCAAACTTTTCTTAAGGACGGTGCCAATCGGGGTGCGCTCATAAGATAAGCTCAGTTTAGCCATCCAACTAGGGCTTAGAGACCTAAATAGCTGTTTTACTGGGTTGTCGGGAGCCAAAAACATATGGTTAAACCATCTTAGTGAATATCAACATCCACTTTAAACCGAAATCATCTCCTGAACACCATTAAGATCCATATCAGCACCCTTTCCTTGAGCAACGACTTCGCCGCGTCGCATCACAATATAGTTATCGGAGAGGTCTTTCGCAAAATCGTAATACTGCTCCACCAATAAAACAGTAATACCCATCTCATCGACCAACTTACGAAGACAGCGCCCAATATCTTGAATAATAGATGGCTGAATACCTTCTGTAGGCTCATCCAAAATGATCAGCCCTGGTTGGGACATGAGAGCGCGACCAATAGCTAACTGCTGTTGCTGTCCGCCTGATAAATCGCCACCCCTACGAGCTTTCATATCGGACAGAATCGGAAATAACTCATAGATATAAGAGGGGATATTTTTTGGACTTGAAAATTTTGCAGCTCCAATAAGTAAATTCTCTTCAACAGTAAGCCTTGGAAAAATTTCTCTTCCCTGGGGAACGTATGCAAAACCATTGTCGACTCTGGACCATGGCGGTAAATTAGCTACCTCTTTTCCATCCCAAGTAATCGAACCAGTCTTTACCTTCACAACACCCATCAAAGATTTGAGCAAGGTAGTCTTACCAACACCGTTGCGACCAAGCAAACTCGTTAACTGGCCTTTAGGTACTTCAAAGTTCACATTGCGAAGAATATGACTACCGCTGTAATATTGATTGAGGTCTTTGACGATCAACATGATTAACGCCCTAAATACGATTCAATGACGCGCTCATCGCGTTTAACTTCATTAAGTGTGCCTTCAGCCAATACTGAGCCCTCAGCCAATACAGTGACTTTGCCCTTATCTCCGGCTAATGCAGCAACAAACTCCATATCATGCTCGACAACCATCATGGAGCACTGACCACGTAAAGAGTTAAGTAGCTCCGCTAGGCGCATCGTCTCTTCATCCGTCATGCCGGCAACAGGTTCATCGAGCAATAGCAACTTAGGTTGCTGCATCAACAACATCCCAATCTCTAAGCGTTGCTTTTGACCATGAGAAAGAAGGCCCGCCTCACGATAGGCTTCTGATTCGAGCTGAGTAAGCGTAAGAACAGCCTCCATAAGGCGACGCCCCTCTAAATCTACTTTAGCTACCAATGAGTGATGCCATGACTTATCTCCCGCCATTGCAAGTTCAAGGTTTTCCCAGACGGGATGATGTTCGAATACCGTAGGTTTCTGAAACTTACGACCCACGCCAATCTGAGCAATCTGCGGCTCATTCATCGTCATCAAATCAATAGTTGAGCCTAGATAAACAGAACCATCAATACCAGCAATAGTTGATCGAGTTTTACCAGTAATAACATCCATCAAGGTTGTCTTACCAGCACCATTTGGCCCAATCACACAACGTAACTCGCCCACATCAATAGTCAATGACAGTTTATTGATCGCCTGAAAGCCATCAAAATTTACCGATAAATCTTCTACATAAAGAATGCCTGTATGTGAGGTGTCAATCCCTTTTTCTAGAAAGTGTGCGCTCATTTAGAACCGCCCTTCCTGCTAAAGATTTGGTGATAAACGCCCAACAAGCCATTAGGCAAAAATAAAGTAACTAATACAAACATGAGACCCAAAAAGAACAGCCAATACTCTGCAAAGTTGGCGGTAAAGAAGCTTTTGGCTCCGCTTACAGCAAATGCGCCAATGATCGGTCCAAGTAAAGTGCCGCGTCCGCCTACCGCTACCCAAATAGCCATCTCAATTGAATTAGTTGGAGACATCTCGCCTGGGTTAATAATGCCAACCTGCGGAACAAATAAAGCCCCTGCAATTGCACACAAGATAGCCGAAAGCACCCAAATAAATAATTTGAATCCTAGGGGGTTATAACCACAGAACATAAGGCGGGATTCGGCATCACGGACCGCAGTAATAACTCTACCCATCTTAGATACAACAAGCGCTCGGCAGAGAATAAAACTACCCAGCAATACTAAGAAAGTAGTAATAAAAATTGTGACTCGAGTACTTGGCGCACTAATGGAGTAACCCAAAATTCGCTTAAAGTCAGTAAAGCCATTGTTCCCACCAAAGCCCGTTTCGTTTCTGAAGAACAGAAGCATCGCTGCATAAGTTAACGCTTGAGTAATGATGGAGAAATACACCCCTTTAATCCTCGAGCGAAAAGCAAAGTATCCGAACACCCAAGAAATAACCCCTGGCACCAGAATTAACATCAAGAGCATCCACCAAAAATGATCGCTACCCTCCCAGAACCAAGGCAATTCTTTCCAGTCCAAGAACACCATGAAGTCAGGCAATTTACTTTTGTATACGCCATCAGCACCAATCTGCCGCATCAGATACATGCCCATGATGTATCCACCGATAGCAAAGAACAGTCCATGCCCTAAACTCAGTATTCCACAGTAACCCCATACAAGATCAAGCGCTAAGGCTGCAATTGCAAAGCACATGATCTTACCAATCAATGTAAGCGCATAAGCAGACATATAAAACATACTAGTTTCGGGAACCAATAGCGAAAAGATGGGGACGCCAATTAATACACACAACGTTAGGGCAGCTAATGCAATATAGGATCGCTTACTTAGAATGGATTCACGCTCTGGAACCAAAAGACTAAAGTTAGATGAAGGGGCGAGCTTTTTAATATCCATATTAATCAACGCTCCTACCTTTTAATGCGAAGAGGCCTTGAGGACGTCTTTGGATAAAAATAATGATGAATACTAAGATGGCAATCTTGGCCAATACAGCACCAATAAATGGCTCCAGTAATTTACTAGTGATACCTAAGCCAAAGGCACCATAGATAGTACCTGCAAGCTGGCCTACACCACCAAGCACTACCACCATGAATGAATCGACAATATAGCTTTGGCCAAGATCAGGGCCAACGTTACCAATCTGCGAAAGTGCTACCCCACCAAGACCTGCAATGCCTGCACCAAATGCAAAAGCATACATATCTACGCGAACTGTTTTAACGCCAACACAGGCAGCCATAGTCCGGTTTTGAGTGACCGCTCTCACAAAAAGACCCAAGCGAGTTTTATTAAGCACTAACCAAGTAACGATGACTACTGCAATGGCAAAACAAAAAATAATGATGCGGTTATAAGGCACCACCAAGTTAGGCAACACCTTCATAGCACCTGACATCCAAGTTGGATTAGCAACCTCTACGTTTTGAGCACCAAAAATGGTTCTAGTCATTTGAATCATCAGCAAACTAACACCAAATGTTGCCAATAGTGTTTCTAGTGGACGACCATATAAGAACTTGATAACAGTTCTTTCAATCAAGACCCCAACTAAAGCCGCTGCAAGAAAGGCGACGGGTAATGCAAATAGCAAATACCAATCCAAATAGCCTGGCACATATTGCCTAAAGAAACCTTGAACGACATAGGTTGCATAAGCACCCACCATGAGGAACTCACCATGCGCCATATTAATAACGCCAATCAAACCATAAGTAATAGCCAGACCTAGGGCACAGAGCAACAAAATGCTGCCATAGCTAAATCCAGCAATAACGTTACCTAGAATCTCGCCGCTAAATTCTGATTTCTTAATTTTGGCCAAGGCTTTTTCAGCAGCCTCCTGAACTGGCCCGCCTTCTTTAGCTAATGGCGCCAGTAAAGCAGCTACTTGAGGGTCGCCACTATCACCCAACAATGCAATGGCTTTTAATTTGGAATCTTGGTTATCAGACTGCAAAGCCAGGAGCGCCCAAAGCTTTTCTACTTTTGGCTTTAGCACTGGATCGTTTTCAGTTGAAAGTAATTTTTCAACCAATGGAAAAGTATCTGGCTCAGGATCCTTAATCAAAGCATCAACAGCTTTGGTACGAATCTGTGGATCTGTGGATGCGAGCTGTAATCCCAGCAGAGCGTTATCGACCTTACCGCGCAATTGATTATTCAGAACTACGTCTTGCAATTCATCAGCCTTAACCGAAACAGTTTGCCCTGTTAGGGCATCGGTATATTGATCGTCTTTTTGAATGACGACACCTTGCGGTGATAGAAAAAGACTCTCAGCACTTAATGCCTCCAGAATCTGGAGCGCTTCAGGGCTACCCTCTTTAGATAAACTCTGGACTACCTTAACTTTGACATCAAAGTTATCACTAAACAGGGGCTTCAGATCTGAAGCGTTTATTTTTGCAAAAGTAATCCCACAGGCCAGAGTGCAAACGACCGAAAGGATTAGTTTTGAAAAAAATGGAGGATTCATAAGGAAAATTGAAGCCCCTCCCCCACTTGAGGGAGGGGATTTCTATTGAAAATTACTGTACTGAATCAGGCTTGCCTGCATTGCCATCAATATATGGACTCCAAGGCTTAGCTGGGATTGCTGTTGGAGTTTTGTAGATCACATTGAACTGGCCATCTGCTTTGATCTCGCCAATCATGACGGGCTTAGACAAATGGTGGTTCGCACCCATTACTTCAAGATAACCACTTGGAGTATTCAGTTTTTGGCCAATCATTGCTTTACGAACAGCGTCAACATCAGTTGTGCCTGCTTTTTCAACTGCCGCCTTCCACATCAAGATGCCGGTTCGACTGGCTTCCATTGGGTCGTCTGTCAAAGGCTTGCTGGCTCCAGGCAACTTCTTCTCTACAGAATAAGCAGCCCATTGTTTTTTCCACTCATCATTCACTGGATTCTTAACTGACATGAAGTAGTTCCATGCGGCCAATTGACCAACTAAGGGCTTGGTATCAACACCACGCAATTCTTCCTCACCCACAGAGAATGCGACTACTGGAACATCTTTAGCTTTCAAACCAGCATTACCTAACTCTTTGTAGAAAGGAACATTTGAGTCACCATTGATGGTAGATACAACTGCTGTCTTACCACCTTGAGAGAACTTCTTAATATTGGCAACAATAGTTTGATAGTCAGAGTGGCCAAATGGAGTGTATGTTTCTTGAATATCATCATCCTTCACGCCTTTAGACTTTAAGAATGCGCGCAAGATCTTGTTAGTTGTACGTGGGTATACATAATCAGTACCCAAGAGAACCCAACGCTTAGCGCCGCCGCCCTCTTTACTCATCAAATACTCAACGGCTGGAATTGCTTGTTGATTAGGGGCTGCACCGGTGTAGAACACGTTGCGGGACATTTCTTCGCCCTCGTATTGCACTGGATAGAACAGCAAACCATTCAACTCTTCAAATACTGGCAATACCGACTTACGCGATACAGAAGTCCAGCAACCAAATACAACAGCCACCTTATCTTTAGTTAGCATTTGGCGGGCTTTCTCGGCAAATAATGGCCAGTTAGAAGCTGGGTCAACAACTACTGGCTCTAATTTACGACCCAAAACACCACCACTTTTATTGATCTGATCAATCACCATCAAATCCATATCTTTCAGTGATGTTTCAGAAATAGCCATTGTTCCAGATAGGGAGTGCAAGATACCCACCTTAATTGGCTCCTTACTTTGAGCCATTGCCAAATGACTTAAGCCCGTAAAACTTAATGCCGCTGCTAAAACTGACAACTTCAATATTGATCTACGTTTCATGTCTCACCTCTTGAGTAAATTAATCATGTGGGCAGGAATACCTAACGCCTACAGTCATTAGAGAATGGTTCAAGTTGGTGCAAATTTAACAAATCCCTAAAAGAGAGCACGTGCACCAGAAAAAGGCATAAAAATTAGTCAGATCGCACGATACGAGAACATTTGCTGCGGTTGCAAATGAAAAAGTCGGAATACCGCAGTCTAAAAATAGTTCATTACTCCGGTAGAAGACCTAGATGTTTATTGGGGTTGCAACGGAATATGTGTTGAGATTGCTTACACACTTAGTGGCGCAGAAAGAAAAACGACTTAGGAATTTCTCCCTAAGTCGTTGATTTCATTGGTGGGCCCACCAGGACTTGAACCTGGGACCAAAGGATTCCGGTTTGTGTAATTTTCATTACTCCCTGGACTATGCCTTCACCATATAAAGATTTACATCCTTACTTAGGTGGGTGCCGTCTAGTCTCTACACCTTCAACAGCACTTTCATACTGAAGCTTGGCTCGGCGTTAGCGTATTCATTACTGAACTTAGCTTTCTCCGAATTTGACACCATTCACACAGCGACTTTCGTCATCTGGTGCACAACTTTCGCTATGAGTCCTCTGCTCTAACCAACTGAGCTATAGGCCCTAAAACTTTACTTTTACTACACACCTTTACAGATGTTTTTTACTGCAAAACCGCATTTACTACACACCACGAAAAATGCCCTGGTGTGCAGTCGGTGTGTAGTGAATTTATACCGCCTAATTCACCACTAACCTCTTGAATCTACAGAGGTCTTTACTACAAGACCCCTAGGGCTTCTTTCTTATGAGAGCAGACATCCAAAGAAAACCACTAGAATTTCAAGAGGTTACAGCGTCTAAATATCGGTGTGTAGCGTTTTGTGTAGAGGATTTGATGAAACTATAAGAAGTCCTGGCTCGCTATTTGGTTTTCAAAACCACAGGATTTTGGGAACAACCGTTTAGCACTTGGTTGCTCCAAAGTATTTTTATTAGTTCATTATGGCGCGTAAATACTAATTCATTAATTTTTTGATGTGGGCTATGGATAAATGAATAATCAGTGACCGCCGCCTCCACCCCCAAATGGTGGTTTTGCAAACCAAATAACCGGAACCAAGGAAACCATAATCATTCCGGAAAGCATTAACAGGTGATTTGTTGAAAGCACGTAGGCTTGAGCATTTACAAGAACATCAAAATATTGACTAATTTGAATATCGGACATTCCTCGCGCAGATAAAGAAGCTAAAAACTGGTTATATCCAGGATCGGCCGGATTAATGTGCTCTACTAAATTTGCATGGTACGTGGATGCCTGATTTTGCCAAATTGTTACTCCAATAGCCGTCCCTACACTTCCGCCCATATTTCTAAGAAAATTAGTTAAACCTGTCGCAGCACTAATTTGCTGGGGTTTTATTTGAGAAAGGGAAATTGCAGTCATGGGCACAAAAAAACCTGCAATACCGATACCGGCCAATAAGCGCACCAACTGAAGATGTGCAAATGAAACATCTGATGTGATGGACCCACCCATCCAAGCAGAAATACCAAAAGCAGTAAACCCTATAGTGGCGACCTGTCGCGCACCAAATCGATCGAGATTAATACCAAAAAATGGCCCAAAGAAAATAGATAAACATCCTACAACGGCCATGACTTCACCCGCTAAGGTGGGCGTGTATCCCAACTGAGTTTGCATCCATAAAGGGCCAATAATTACAAAAATATAAAATGCATAACTACCAATTCCTAGGCAGCTTGCAGCGATTAAGAAATTACGATTTCCAAAGAGCCTTAAATTGACAATGGGATATTCCTCACCTAGCTCCCAAATCACAAGGGAGATCAATGTAATCACTGATACAAGCGCTAGGACGCAAATTGTGGTGGAGCCAAACCAATTGAGTTCATTGCCTTTATCTAACAGTATTTGCAAACTGCCAATTCCAATTGTTAGTAAAGCTAAGCCAACTTTATCGATTGGTGTAATTACTTTCGGTGACTCACGGCCCTTCATCAACTTCGTGACCGCAAAGGCACACAATAGGCCAAACGGAATATTGATGAAAAAAACAAATCGCCATACATAATTATCGGTAAGCCATCCGCCTACAACAGGGCCAAGAACAGGCGCAATGATTAGCGTAAGCGACCAAATCCCTAGGGCTGCACCCCTCTTATTGGCAGGAAAAATCTTGATGATGAGTGATTGCGACAAGGGAATCATTGAGGCGCCAACGACCCCCTGAAGCACTCTTGAAACCAATAACATCTCAAATGATTGAGAGGCTCCACATAATAAAGAAGCCAAAGTAAACAATAGTGTTGCAACTGTGAACTGGCGTACATCTCCAAACCTGCCCGCTAACCAGCCAGTTAGAGGCAGCATAATTGCCTCACTTACAGCATAGGAGGTAATGACCCAGGTTCCTTGTGCTGGGCTTACTGCAAAGTCGCCAGCTATTGATGGTAGCGATACGTTTGCTATGGATATATCCAACACATTCATGAAGGATCCCAAGCCCAAAGCTATAGTAGCCAATACTAGCTTGAGACCTACCAGTTGGGGAGGGGATTCTTTTAGCGTCATTATTAAAAATAGACTGCTTTTTACTTATGCAAAAGTGACTTGATGTGGCTTTCAGCAAGCTCATACTGTTTACGATAAATGTTTGTGTCGAGTGGAGCGCCGTCACTCATAGCTTGTAGCGGCAAACCCTCATGATTGCTGGTATCGACTTTTGCGTTCATAGATAGCCCAATACGCAAAGGAAAATCCTTCAGCTGAGCTTCATCCAAAGCAATACGTACCGGCAGACGCTGTACTACTTTCACCCAATTTCCAGTAGCATTTTGAGCAGGCAATAACGCCAATGTGGACCCAGTACCAGGCGCAAAACCTACCACTTTACCGTGATACTCAACTTTGCCACCATAAATATCAGATTCCAACTTTACAGATTGGCCAACACGAATATTGCTTAGCTGATCCTCCTTGAAGTTTGCATCCACCCAAATTTCATCCTTTGCAACCAATAGACCAAGAACCACTCCTGGTGCAACTCGTTGCCCGACTTGAGCATAGCGTTTGGCTAAGATTGCACTAGTTGGACTCTGAACTTCTGCACGTAGCAAATTAATATAAGCTTGACGGGCCGTCTCGACCGCCTTACGAAAACTGAGATGTGAATGCTCTAACTCTTCTTTTGAAACCGAGGCATCACCCTGCAAAGAACTTCGTCTTTCATAATCCGCATAAGCATTGAGTAAATCTATATCTGCTTTTTCTGAAGCAATTTTGACCTCAGTCGGATCAACTCTAAATAGAATTTGTCCCTCTTTAACAGCCTGAGTTTCCGAAACATTTACTGCTGCTATTGCACCCTCAATTTGAGCAACGATTTGGACCTGTGAACCGGCAACGTATGCATCGTCAGTTGATTCAGAGTTACGGCCAAAGACAAGCCAATAGACTAGTGCCAGCAAAAATAGGCTGACCAGTACACCACCCAATATTTTAAAGGCTTTTGGTCTATCAAATTTCTTATTCTCAGATAGTGTTTCCATAATTAAAATCTTCTTGTTAATTTTTAATGGAGTTGGGGTGGATCCTGCCAATAGGCGCCACCCAGAACTTGGACTAAAACAACATTTGCTGTTAAGACTTTTTGTTTCGCCTCTGCAAAGTTTTGGCCCTGTGCAATATAAGCCTGCTCTATAGTTAATATTGCTTCCTTGGAGCTAATTCCAGCCTCACCTCTACGTTGCATGCTTTCGTAATTTGTCTTGGCGTTTTGGTAGGCATTGCTATAACTAGTGTAGTTTGATTGCGAACTCTTCATAGAACCAATACCATCGGATACCTCACGCAAAGCCTGAACTAACTGCTCTTGGTAATTAGCTATTGCCTGGTTCCTATTTGCTTCCTTGCCTGTAATATTGGCATTGATCAGTCCACCATCAAAAATAGGTAGGCTTATTGCAGGGCCGATACTAAATTGCTGACTCTTACTTGCAAAGAGTTGAGACAAACCAAAAGACTGAACCCCGACAAATCCTGCCAGATTGATATCGGGCAAATACTCTAATTTAGCCCCCTCTAACTGCAATCTTGCAACATCAATTTGACTAAGTAATGCTTGCAGATCTGGTCTGCGCTCTAATAGGTTTGAAGGAATCGTTTCGGGAAGATTGAGCCCAGCCAATTGAATAGAGGGTGATTGAAGTGCTTCGCCCCATGAAGGGCCTTCCTGCGCAAGAGCTGCAAGCTGATGTTGAACCATCTTTTTACTTAAATTCGCCTGAGTCAGGTTAGCCTGAGCAATTTCATAGTCAACTTTTCGCTGATTTACCATTAGCTCGTCAACTAAGCCTGCTCTTTTTTTATCTTGAGAAATTTGATACAAGCTCTTCTTCACCTCAGCATCACGAGCAAATAGAAGTTGCGCTTGAACAATACGGTCATAATCAAAATAGACGCGCACAATTGTTGTGGATAACAACAGAATTGACGCATTGTGGCTAGCCTGTGCTGCTTTCACTTGATTTTTAGCGGCATCATAATATTTCTTTTGTTTCCCCCAAATGTCGAGCGACCAATTTAAAGATGCATTGACAAGCCCATACCCTGTATAAATAGGCATTCCAGGTACAAAAATATAATTTTGAGAAAGTTGCTGACGATCCACTTGCCCACCCACACCAACTTGTGGAAGAAATGCAGCTTTCTCGGTCTCAAGCATGGCCTGTGCCGATACAATTCTTGCTCCAGAAATCTCTAAACTAGGAGAATGACGTAGTCCTAAATCAACCAATTGGTTTAACTGCTGATCTCCAAAAATAGTCCACCACTGATCCTGTATGGACGGTACACCCTGATTGAGACTTGGTTCAAGCATCTCCAAAGCTTTGGCACTTTGCTCTGGCAAACTTTCCCTTGGAAATAAGGCGCAAGATGACAAAGCCAGACTTGTGAGAATCAACATTAGTAAAGTCAGACTTTTAATAAGATGCTTCATTGCGCTTCCTCTAGCTGCCGTAAGTTATTTGCCTCAATTCTCAGTAAAAAACTTTTTAACTGCTCAAATTCTTTCAATGTGAAACCCATCAAGGAGTGATTTAATAAATCACATAAACGATCTGGTATGTGCTTAATTAAGCTCTTTCCAGATGCCGTTAATGACAAATGGGTTACTCGACCATCTTTATTGGAGGGGAGCTTTCTGATTAATTTCATTGCTTCGAGTTTTTGAACCATTCGGACAGTGGCTGCAGCATTGATTCCCCATAATTGAGAAATTGAAGATATTGTGGCTTTTTCACAATGTCCAACCATCATCAGGATACTCATTTGTGAAGCTGTGATTCCCAAATCAGCAAGCCTCATGTCCGCCAAGCGCTGATAAATAGATTTATTTCGGACCATTAGATACACCAAGCTTCCTTGAGGGGTATAGGCGTCTGGCGTATAGAACTGATTGGCAGGAGAAGCGGTCTTTTTCATAGAATTAGTTGACTAGTCAACTAATTCTAAAGGATTAGTCATTACTTTGCTGAGGCTACCAAGATTAACTCAATCACGGGGCCAGAAAGACAAAACCCTCACCATTGCTGATGAGGGTTTGCTTTTCTGGTGAACCCGCCAGGGCTTGAACCTGAGACCTAAGGATTATCAGGGCAGTAACCCATAATAAACTCTCATAAATAGAAGCTCTGAGGGTGGTCAGTGGCGGTGTGTCGCGCTATGTATAGAAATAAGACTATCTTTACGTTTACTTAATTTTTTATCTCTTGCCAACCACCACCTAATGCTACATAAAGCGCAACAGTATCTTGATAACGCTGAGTAAGCGCCTGCAAGAAAGCAATATCAGCCTGATGATATTGAACATCAGCTATCAGCACACTGATGAAATCCACCAAACCAGTGCCGTAACTAATTTGTTGTAATTTAAGAGCCTCTGATGCCGCATTCTTAGCATCTAGCTGCCCCGCCAAAGACTGAGCATCATGCTCTAGGGCCGTTAAACAATCCGCCACTTGAGAAAAGGCAACGAGCACCGTTTGTCGATAATTCTGTTGCGCTGCTTGAAAAGCTTCTATAGCCGCTTTTCGCGTGAAATATAAAGTACCGCCCTGAAAGATAGGGATATTAATAGAGGGTCCTACCGTCCAAAATTGTTGATTTGGACCAGATAGACTTGAAAATTTGTTCGCAGCCGTTCCAAAGCCACCACTCAATGTAACGCTAGGAAACATATTTGCAGTAGCAATGCCGATATTAGCGCTAGCTTGATGCATCAAAGCCTCTGAAGCCAAAATATCTGGCCGCCCTTTTACTAAATCTGAGGGCAAGCTAACAGGAATATTGGCTGGCAAAGTAAGCGAGCCCAAAGTCAAATCAGAGAGTTCAACATGGCTAGGATCTACACCTTCCAATACCGCAAGAAGATGTTCCGCTTGACTCGCTTTTTGTCTTAAAGGCGCAATGGAAGCCTCATTACTCGAAATTAAACTCTGAATCGTAAGCTCTGTTGCAAACGCCGCAGTTCCCCCAGCAACCTGAGCTTTTGCAACTTGAAGCTGCTCTCTTTCGAGAGCGATTAATTCTTCGGTGGCTTTTATTTCAGCCAAATAAGCAGCACGAGCAATACTGGTATTGACAACATTCGCTGAAAGCATAAGGTAGGTAGCAGCCGTTAGATATTGCTGATAATCCACTTGCGCCCCTAAGGCCTCTACTTGTCTTCGCTCACCTCCAAAGATATCCAAGGTATAACTCACCGATGCACTGGCAGTAGTAAGGTTATAAATAGATCCGGCTGAGCTTTGTCCCAGCTGACTTGGTGCGGTCGAAGCACGCTGGGTGTTTAATCCAACCGCAACCTGCGGAAAAAAAACTCCGTAGCCTGCGCGTAACAAATCTTGACTCTGCCTCAAAGAGGCCTCAGATGCCTTGAGACCTGCATTCCCTTGAAGAGATTTATCGACAATTGAATTAAGGGATTCAGAATGAAACATCTTCCACCATTCTGCGCTGAGTAAATTACCTATCCTAAAATTTTGCTCGCTACCATTCGCAAGTAAGGTTTCTTTGGGTATACCCCCTTTTAAATAACTGGAGCCTGGAGGTGCGTCGGGCGATTTAAAATCTGGGCCAACAGCGCATCCACTTAAGCCCAAAAGAATGGCTATACCTAAAAGTATTCTTGTTAATTTTTTACTTAACACTAGCTTTACCAATATATACATCTACCAGCTGACCAGGATACAGAGTTACATTAGCGGGCTTGTCAAAACTAAATATCACTGGAAGTACTCTGACATCAACCCTCTCAGTTCGCTGATTTGAGAGCTCAATTTTTGGACTTACATTAGGCTGCAAGCGGACAATCTTTAGCGGAATCTTGATATCGGAGCCACGAATAAACATATAAGCATCAATCTCCCCAATACTGGGCAAGCGCTGCAGCAATACCTCATCGACATAACAACGTACAGCCAAAGCATTACCAATTCCCCCAATTACCATAATTGGTTGAGATTGCTGTGTATAGCTATCGTAGACACCTTGAGCAGAAACATAACTCCCAACCGCAGTATTGATAGACATTATCTTGCCATCTGAAAGTGCTTTTATTTGATACTTTGCCAATAGACTGGCGACTGAATCATGTTGTCGCTGCGCTAACTCTACATTAGCCTTTGCCAGACCAACATTATCCCTTGCGCTATCCAAAGCATCCTTACTTACCGCCCTAGGATCAATATCTGCAGCAGCTTTTTGCTTGGCGTAAGCATCTTGAGCCGTCCTTAAAGATGCTTGGGCCACTTGAATCTGCGCCTTTGCTTGTTGTGTAGTCGCCTTTTGAACTGAATCATCGATCGACAGCAAAATATCACCAGCCGCAACATCTTGACCCTCTTTAACAGGTATGCGATTTACTGTGCCAGCTACTTCAGGATAAATATTGATATTCGAACCACTTGACTGTAAAGATTCAATAATTCCTTCTGCATAAATGCCATTTGAATAAGGATTAGATGCGGGATTAAATGCGGGTGGCAGGGGATTTTGTTTTAATCCAAAAATATATGCAGCACCAATTGCCAGAACAACGCCAATAATTGCAAAACCAATTAAAAGTTTATTTTTCATGCTTCACCCTCTCGATGCCG
>Ga0364894_10306_pt1 | contig 23250 bp, 30 predicted proteins | sample ExccelJu500001D4_FD_206942 | JGI IMG/M metagenome (GOLD analysis project Ga0364894, IMG submission 206942) | Enriched cells from Trout Bog Lake Hypolimnion, Wisconsin, USA - BchlTB.July16.5000.01.D4 | ecosystem: Environmental > Aquatic > Freshwater > Lake > Hypolimnion/Profundal zone | place: USA...
CAACTCGACGCAAGACGCCTACCATGCTTCATCTTAAATAAAGCAAAGGGCGGTTCAGCTTCAGATTTTTATTACATGCCTTCTATTAACGTTAAGAGCAAATCAATAAATGTCACTCTAACTTAGTGGCAAACCCTAATGCTGGAACAATATTTTTTTCTCTTGTGTTTTTGATTGATTTTGAAGATTAAAGTCACCCAAACCAAAGTCACATTCATCAACACACATAAGGAGTAATTACGATGAAAAAATTATTACTAGCAACTCTAGCTATTGCATTCGTCACATCTCTGGCGGCATGCAGTGGAATGAGCACCACCTCTCCGGTTGTGGGAGATATTTGTGGTCCGCAAAATAAGAATGAACTACGCTGCCAGGGAGGCTAGAACTTACCTTCTCGCAAAAAGCCCATTTGCGCCAACTATGCGAGCTCTTTTGGCACTCGGTAAAGCTTCTCAAGAAGCTTTACCGATTATTCTTAGTAGGTATAACCGAGAAATCCAACATAATGATGATTAGCCTATAGCTAATAGCTTTAAGTGCAGACCGGATTTTCAGTTCTTGACTCATGGGCAGCTCCGTAGACATAAAATTTACCTTATCTCACTATATTTCAAAATAAGAGAACTCAATGGATATTTTCAGTTGGCTGCCAAAAGAGGGGTCTCAAATTCTCTTTGTACTTTTCTTATCTTTTCTAATCGGACTGGAAAGAGAAGAACGCAAGCTAAGCGATGACCATTTTGCATTTGGGGGGGTGCGTACATTTCCTCTGATTGGCATGATTGGCTATTCCTTATCCATAGTTTCGGATTCAACGCTAACTCCCTATCTGGTGGGGTTAATTGTTGTTTCATCATTTTTATTGTTAGCGTATTGGCATAAGGTTAAAAAGTCTGGTTATGCGGGTGTTACTTCGGAAATGTCCGCCGTAACGACTTATTTAATTGGCGGGCTGGTTCAACATAATTTATTGTGGGTTGCCACCACCCTTGTCGTAGCGACGATATTTTTATTAAGCCTTAAAAATATCCTGGAGGGCCTAGCCAAGAAAATTAATTCTGATGATATTTTGATCTTTACTAAGTTTTTATTGTTGTCAGCGGTAATCTTACCCCTTCTCCCTAATGAGATGCTCACCCAGTTTCAAATAAACCCTTTGAAAATTTGGCTGGTAGTTGTTGCTGTCAGCGCAGTATCGTATGCAAGTTATGTTCTGCATAAACTAGGTAAGCGGTCTTCTGGCATTTTATGGTCAGCCCTTCTAGGTGGAATTTACTCTTCTACCATAACCACCATTGTTCTTGCTCGACGGTCTAAAAATACAGAGCAGCATCGCTTGTTTTCTGGCGCGATCTTAATGGCTTCCGGAGTAATGTATTTTCGACTCATTATTTTGCTTGGAATTTTTAATTACGAATTACTCAGGCAATTAGCGCCATCTTTTTTTCTTCTTTCAGCTGGCGCTATTATTTTTGGGCTTCTTTGGGCCAAGGGCGGTAATCAAGAAAATTCAGCCTTAGACGATGCAGCCCCAATAAAAAACCCTTTGGAGTTCAACGCTGCTTTATTGTTTGGATCTTTGTTTGTGGCTATGTTGATTGCAACCCAATACGCTATCGAGTATTTTGGCGATAAGGGTTTGTACACATTAGCAGGAATCATGGGTCTCGCCGATATTGACCCATTCGTCATGAGTCTTACACAAAATACAGCAAGTATTGGATCGTTAAGCGTAGCGGCAAACGCAATACTGATTGCTGCCGCTAGTAATAATTTGATGAAGGGGGTTTATGCATTCTTCCTATCATCGGAAAAATCCAGAGTGCAAAGCGGTCTCTTATTGATTCTTTTAGCGTGCTTCGGTTTATTGCCAATTATTGTGACCGGTGGATAGTCATTAGGACAAAACGGGCTTTTTATTCATATGGTCCGATAAAGACCTCTTCTAGATAATTCAACTTACCAGCCTCATTCACACTCTTTCAGAATAAATCCAATGAAATGACATTTGCTTGATTCGCTCCACATCTAAAAAATTTCTACGTTTTATCGCCATCTTCGAAGGTCTAAAAGGGGTTGCAGCTATCGCCAGTGCATTTGGTCTTTTGTCGTTGGTGCATCATGACATTAGACATTTGGCTAGCCAGATGATTGGCCATTTTGGATTAGATCCCCATCAACGTTACCCACAGCTTTTAATCCAATTGGCGGATTTTGTAGCCACTACGCCATCCTCATCCATTTTGCTAATCGCCTTTCTGTATGCCGCAGTTCGTATCTGCGAAGCTACAGGAATCTGGCTTGATAAGGCCTGGGGGGAGTGGTTAGCCGCGCTTTCAGGAACAATTTACATTCCACTGGAATTGCTGCATTTATATAAGGATCCAACATTAATCGCACTCACGGTTTTTGCATTTAATATCGCCGTCGTGGTGTTTATGGCGAGGCAATTGATTGCCCGGCACAGAAATAATGTAGTGACTTAGCCCAAAAGATATAAGAAATAAACTTTTTGCATGGCTCGCAGAAGCTTTACTGGGCTGGTGCCCCTTGTCCGACTCGAACAGACCACCTACTGATTACAAATCAGTTGCTCTACCAGATGAGCTAAAGGGGCAACGTCGATATTCTAACCTATTTCACTATCTTTAAGAAAGATCGATCCACGCTTTTGTTTTCAGTGATCTCGGATTTTTCTGAAATTTGATCCTTAATTTCGCTAGGATCAAATGGAAAAGACATCCCTTGACCATTTTCACGCGCATAGATTGCCAAGACATGGGTAATTGGAACCAATATCTTTCTTGGTACTCCGCCAAATCTAGCCTGAAAACTGATGTAATCATTCTCAATTTGCAACTGATGACATGCTTCTGTAGATAAGTTAAGGACGATCTCATCCTTTTTAACAAACTCCATAGGCACTTCTACGCTAGAGTCCACAAATACGGCTATGAAAGGCGCAAAACCATTATCCGAGCACCACTGGTGTAGTGCTCGGATTAGGTAGGGTTTATTGCTTGGAATGTCGGACATGTAATCTGTCATGGACCGCCAAATAACACTTAACGGCGCATTACCTTTTCGGAAGGTGTCAGCGCCTCAATATAAGCGGGTCTGCTGAAAATACGTTCCGCATATTTCAGCAATGGAGCTGCGTTCCGCGAAAGATCAATACCGTAGTGCTCAAGACGCCATAACAATGGGGCGATAGCTACATCCAGCATTGAAAACTCTTCGCCCAACATGTACTTGTTCTTCACAAAGATTGGGGCGAGTTGAGTTAGGCGATCGCGAATAGCTAAACGAGCTTTTTCATGAACTTTCTCAGCAGCTTTACCTTTTTCATTTTCCAATGCCGCAACATGCACAAATAATTCTTTCTCAAAATTAAAGAGGAAGAGGCGTGCGCGTGCGCGTGCTACCGGATCAGGTGGCATTAACTGCGGGTGAGGGAAGCGTTCATCAATGTATTCATTAATGATATTTGACTCATACAAAATTAAGTCGCGTTCGACCAAGATTGGAACTTGGCCATAAGGATTCATCACCGAGATATCTTCTGGCTTGTTAAACAAGTCCACATCACGAATTTCAAAGTCCATGCCTTTTTCAAAAAGCACTAGACGGCAGCGTTGCGAGAATGGGCAATTGGTACCCGAGTACAACACCATCATAAATTTATTTCCTTATTCATTGCTACATCTATACTAAAAATTACTACTTCGACTCACTTTAAATCTTAGTGGATATTTTTCCAGTAAGCTTTATTCAAACGCCAAGCCAATACGGTGAAAATTGCCAAGAACAATAAGACAAAAATACCTAAACGCTTGCGCTCCAACTGAACGGGCTCTGCCATCCAAGACATAAAAGATACTAGATCAGCTATATTATCGTCGTATTCTTGGGAACTCATGGTTCCCGGCGTTATCTGCTCAAAACCTACGAACACCTTCTCTGTATGACCTTCCTCATGAGGGTCTTTGCGCTCCTCAAACTTAGCAGCGCGCTCACCCTGCAATTGCCATAAAACATGGGGCATACCTACGCTTGGATACACCAGGTTATTCCAGCCAGTCTGGGTTGTATCGTCTTTGTAGAAGGTTCGGAAGTATGTATATAGCCAATCCGCACCCCGTGCACGTGCCTCAACGGACAAATCAGGGGGGTTTTTACCAAAAAATGTCTTGCCCTCTTTTGGGGTCATGGTAATGGTCATGAGATCGCCAACTTTGGCGTCAGTCAAAACCAGATTATCTTTAATCTGTTGATCGGTCAACCCAATATCACGCAAACGGTTGTAACGCATGCTCGTCGCCGCATGGCAGTTTAGGCAGTAGTTTACAAAGAGCTTTGCGCCATTCTGTAAGGAAGCATTTTGACCCATGCGATCTGGGGCCTTATCTAAAGGATGACCCCCTTCATTTGCATAGGCAGCACCACCCAAACCAAGAGCAGCAACCAAAAGCGCCACCTGGCAGATACCTGTCAAAGTTTTTAGAATTCGTTTCATGCTAGTTCCTAATTTTTCTTTGGCATCTGAATTAATGGGACTTAAAAGTAACGCGCGTTGGAACTGGCTTGAACTTACCAAGCCTACTCCAGAATGGCATTGCCAAGAAAAAGCCCAGATAATAAATAGTACAAATCTGAGAAATCTTTTCAAACATTGGCGATGGCGGCTGAATACCCAAGTAGCCCAGAATCACAAAGCTCACTACAAACACACCATAAATATATTTATGGAACTGTGGGCGATAGCGAATAGATTTCACGGGCGAGTTATCCAACCAAGGCAGGAAGAACATGATCACAACCGAACCACCCATGATCACAACACCCCAAAACTTGGCGTCGAATAAATAAAAACCACCCGCTAAGATTAAAGCAATGGCAACACATGCCCCTTTAGCCTTCAGGTTTTTAGCGGAAATGGCGAACATTCCCAATATCACGGCTAAGAAAATCCAAAGTGGTAATAAGAAGCTAGAAGTAGTCGCGCGCAGCATTGAGTAGAACGGCGTGAAATACCAAACCGGAGCAATATGCGGGGGCGTTTGTAATGGGTTCGCAGGGATAAAGTTATTTCCTTCAAGGAAATAACCGCCCATTTCGGGGGCAAAGAACACAATCAACGCAAAGACGATTAAGAAAACGCCCAATCCAAATACATCGTGGACAGTGTAATAAGGATGGAATGGAATGCCATCAACTGGAATGCCTTGTGCGTCTAAATTTTCTTTAATTTCAATCCCATCTGGGTTGTTAGAGCCAACTTCATGCAAAGCAATGATATGCGCCGCAACTAGGCCGATTAGTACCAGTGGAATAGCAATCACATGGAATGCAAAGAAACGATTTAGGGTTGCATCACCAATCACATAGTCACCACGTAGCCACAGAGAAAGATCCGGGCCAATCAATGGGATAGCGGAGAATAAGTTCACGATAACTTGAGCGCCCCAGTAGGACATTTGACCCCATGGAAGCAAGTAACCAAAAAAAGCTTCGCCCATCAGACACAAGAAAATCGCGCAGCCAAAGATCCAGATCAACTCACGTGGCTTACGGTAAGAGCCATAAATCAAGCCACGGTACATATGCAAATAAACGACGATGAAGAACATCGATGCGCCAGTTGAATGCAAATAGCGGATCAACCAACCCCATGGAACCTCGCGCATAATGTACTCAACCGACTCAAAAGCCTTGGCGGCATCGGGTTTGTAGTTCATGACCAAGAAAATCCCGGTAACAATCTGCAAAGCCAATACAACAATCGCTAAAGAGCCAAAAAAGTACCAAAAATTGAGGTTTTTAGGGGCGTAATACTCGGTTAAATGAGCTTTAATCGAGGCTGTCAACGGGAAACGTGAGTCTACCCACGCCAAGACTTTTTGAGCTATGGAAGCATCTGCCGGTACTTCCTTTTCGTGAAACGCCATGTATCTCTCCTTAGGCCTTCTTATCGTCGCCGATCAGAATCTTGGTATCGCTCAAATACATATGTGGCGGTACTTCAAGGTTATCTGGGGCTGGTTTGTTCTTATATACACGGCCTGCCATATCAAATGTGGAGCCGTGGCATGGGCATAAGAAACCACCGGGCCAAGTGCTAGGCAAGGATGGCTGGGCGCCGGCCTCAAACTTAGCCGACGGAGAGCAACCTAAGTGTGTGCAAATACCAACTACAACAAGGTATTCGGGTTTAATGGAGCGCCATTGATTCTGAGCATATGGCGGGGTGAATTGGTTTGGGTTTCTCAAAGAATTGGGATCAGCCAGGGCCCCGTCCAATTTGGATAGCTCTGCGACCTGCTCGGGCGTGCGTCGCACCACCCATACAGGCTTACCACGCCACTCTACGGTCCTCATTTCATCTGGCTTCATACCAGCGATATCGATCTCAACGGCTGCACCAGCAGCTTTTGCACGCTCTGAAGGCTCAAAACTCTCTATAAAAGGATATAAAGCTGCTGCTGCGCCAACACCTCCCACTGCGGAAGTGGCGATCAGCCAATTACGGCGATCTTTGTCCATACAGGCCTGGTCACTCATTTACAAAGTCCTAGAAAGAAGCGTTTATGGGTGGGAATTGCTTAAAGGTAAGATTTTAAAGTAAAAAGTAGGGTAAGCAAGGGAGTTATAGGGTTAATCTCGGGATAATCTTTACCTAGATCAAAAGGAATGTGTTTATGAGCGTTTTAAAAGAATTTCGCGACTTTGCCGTTAGAGGGAATGTAATTGACTTAGCGGTCGGTGTCATTATTGGCGGCGCTTTCGGAAAAATTGTTGACTCACTGGTAAACGATATTGTGATGCCCGTTATCTCCACTCTTTTGGGTGGGCATATTGACTTTACAAACCTCTTTATCGTGCTTGGGCAGGCTCCAGAAGGCATACCAAGAACATATGACGCACTAAAAAAAGCTGGCGTCCCAATTTTTGCGTATGGCAATTTCATCACCATCTCAATTAACTTTATTTTGCTGGCCTTTGTCATCTTTCAAATGGTCAAAGTCGTCAATAGAATTCGTGCCATGGATGCACCAGCAGCAGTGCCAGAAGCACCGCCAACTCCAGAAGATATTATTTTGTTACGAGAAATTCGGGACAGCCTTAAGAAATAAGCGCAGGGAAGTTTCCTGCGCATCACCACAAGAATCGCCCCCCGAAAGGATGAGCCAGACAGCTCAAAGAAGCCCCCATATTCTTGTTAAAAATATAAAAGGACTATTCAATGTAAAAATTCTTCAGCGCCACAAATGTTCCACATCAACCGCAGCAAGTGGCGTAACCATGCATATCGCAGAAATTACCAACACCAGTAAACCAAAGTCACCACAGCAACAGCGCATCACCACACTTCAACAACAAGCTAAACGCCGTCAGCAAGCTGCCAAACAAGAACGTCTGCGTCAACAGCAACAAAAGTTAAATCAACAACGTGCTGAGTTAAATAAACCTTAAATTACAAACTGCAAATCAACGTGAGCCTTGGCATGCAAGCGGCATATCACCCAATGGCTGACCATCATAATTGCAATCAACCCCTACTGTTGATTGACTGTTAGCAGCACAAGCCATCAAATTTAAAGTTGCCACAATAACTGCACCCAAGAAGAAAATTCTTTTCATAACTAAACTCCTTTTTGTTTATTTTGCCACCTGCAAACAACAGCGCAAATATTTCAAACCAAGAAAAAACCCACTGTGGTAACACAGTGGGTTTAATTTAATGCCAAACTAATTTTCTACTAGCTTACGCTAGCGTTAAATTAGAAAGTGTGACGCATACCTACAGCGTAGTTGTTGGTATTGCCGCTGATAGTTGTTGTTCCAACAGCTGCGTTGCTAGTTGATGTATAGCCGTAGATTGCATACAAGTTTGTACGCTTGCTGAGCCAGTAGTTAGAACCCAACTGCCATGCTAAGAAGTTAGCTGTTGGCACACCTGAACCTGTTGGAGTAACAGCAGTTCCAGCTGTGTAACGACCTAAACCTGCTTGACCCCAAGCTTCGATTGTTGGAGTAATAAAGCTACGAACACCAATTTGTTCAGCTTGACGCTTAACATAATCAGCGCTATTAGCTGTTGATGTTGCTGTACGTGTGATGTACTGTGCATATGCCTTCAAAATGCCGAAGTCATAAGTTGCGCCAACATAACCTTGGTTATCGATCACGTTAACAGCATTGGTAATGATTGCAGTTCCGTTACCGCTAACTGGTACGGCTGTAGCACCAGCAGCTTGTGGTTGAGTCCAAATTATTGAAGCTGCTGCAGAACCGTTAGTTGCTGTAGTAACTTGTTTCAACGCTTGGTAAGCGCCAGTTACATACAATTTGTTCCATGTGTAGTCAGCATTCAAGCCCCAACCAGTTGCATTGGTTTGACCACCAGCAGTTGCTGAAGTTTGTGGAGCTGTCTTGCTGTTGTCAGTCAACATGCCACCAACGCTAAAGCCAGAGAACTTGTCGCTTTGAGCCATCAATGAGTTTGAAACACGGTCACTCATACCGATACTGTTCGCACCAGCTTGGTTAGCAGATGCGAGTGTTGAGTACGGGTGAATAGCGTCGCCAACGATATTGTTAACGCCACCAGCATCGGTTGCTGCAAATGCATTAAATACTGGTGTGTATTGTGTACCAGCAGTTGCTTGACCTAAGCCATTCTTATGCAAGCCAATGAATGATTGACGATTGAACAAGCCAGCATTGGCATTACCGCTCAATGATTGGTCTGATGGATAGAGTTGGAATTCAGCTGTGAAAATAGCTTGTGCACCGCCACCCAAATCTTCAGAACCCTTAAAGCCTAAACGTGAAGATTGCTCTCCGCTTGAAGTAAAGCCAGAGTAATTAGTTTTAGCGTTTACTGGTGTAGAGGCTGAGTTGTTTACAGTTGATGTACCACCTGCATAACCCATATCCAAAATACCGTAAACAGTAACGCTTGACTGAGCTTGAGCAGCGCCAGCAAATGCTGTCATTGCTGCGATTGCTAATAGCGATTTTTTCATTCTTTAAATCTCCATAAAAATTGTTAAGAATATGCATATCACTAACTTGCTCCATTAACACCGCATTACTTGCCCATTACTTTGAGTGTCGCTGTCGCACACTGGGGACTGTGCGACAAAGTGCAACCGTTTATCCAAAACGTGTTGGCTTTTTCTAACAGTGGTAAATGGATCTGAAATGACAGAGTTTTGGTAAACACAAATCTGCGGAAAAATAAACTGGTCGCGTAACTTGGTGTGCGACAGTACGCTTGCAAAATGCAAGCCAAATCAGCAAATGATGAATTTTTTTACGCAAAACGCTGTCGCACATTACCTATTGCGCACACCATTACGTATGTACCCAGCTATCCAAACAAGTTACGTATCTTTATGACCAACGCAAGTAGCTACTGGCAAGTGCGCTGTTACTTTGACAACAAGACAGTCATTCGTAGTTTGCGTACAACCAGCAAGAGACATGCATTACAGTTAGCTAAATTGTTTTATGAACAGCATTTAATAGATACAGGTGTGATTGCACAGGGTGCTGTTGCAAACACGCAGGATTTATCAGTCAATACCGTTGCCAACATCATGCTTGCTAATGAAACGGCACGTGTCAAGCGTGACGAGATTACCAACGGTACATACGTCATGTTGGTGTCACGCATACGTAAATGGGTACTACCGTACTTTGGCGCTGTACAAGTTACTGACATCAAACACACAGACATAGAACGCTTCTTGTATTTTTTAAGTGACAAACAATACAAGTCTATGACCATTACACAATACTTAAATGCATTACACAAAGTATTGGAGTGCGCATTTAAACACGGCTGGATTGAAAAGATACCCACATTCCCCAAACTTAAATCATCTAGCACGCCACGTGGCGGATTTAGTGTTGTTGAATACCGTGCATTACTCCGTGCCAGCAAAGTATTAGCAAACCAAGCGTGTGCACCAATCAAAGTCACACACCGCACCAAACACCACAATCTGTTTGCACCAGACGCTAACATCCCAGTTGAGATGACTTGGTTAATTGGATTTATGGTCAACAGTTTTGTGCGACCAGTAGATATGAAGCTGATGCAACACAAACATATTGATATTGTGCGTAATGGTCATATCTATTTGCGCTTAACTATTCCAGAAACCAAAAGACACTCCGCACCAGTTATTACATTGCAACCTGCCGTGCGCATCTATGAACATCTGCGTAGTTATTACAATAAGCGAGGTTTGGCAACTGCAAATGACTATTTGTTCCTACCGCAGATTAAAGACCGCACAGCAGCAATGCAGTTAATTGACAAGTACTTTGTAAAGATATTGATTGCAACGGGATTGCGTTATGGTGCACTAGGACAACGGCGCACGCTGTATTCATTACGACACACAGCAATTACATACAGATTGTTATACGGACGTGGAATTGATTTACTGACACTGGCGCGTAATGCACGTACAAGTGTGGAAATGATTGAACGATTTTATGCAAGTCAACTTACACCAGAAATGAATGTTGGTATGTTGCATAGCAGAAGATAAATCATAGCGTTTGTACCTATTACACTTATTAAGATTTAATTTATATTTTCTAATATTGATAACAATTCTGTAATCAATAACTATATGGAAATACTAATGACCGATACGAACACATCAGCACAATCTGCTAGCGACCAATTAGCAGCAGCACAAAAGGCACAAGCCGAACTCAATGCAAAGATTGAAGCATTGTTAACGCAAACACGTGAAGAAGATTTAGCAACCGTGAAAAGATTGATTACAACGCATAGTTTTAGTGCAACTGACTTGCGAAGCGTAATGAAAGCCAAATCATCCCGTACTGCACCCCGCAAAAGCACTAGTCGACGCAGAAAAATTTAAACAGCATGCACAGCGTACATTGCAGTACGCTGTGTTGTTTGACTTACGCGCCATCAAATACAGTAGCAATATTGATGACAGCCAATACATACATCAACTTACCTACAATGAGTTGCGTGATGCTCCATTTCGAGAACTGCTAGAAGCTGAGTATGCACAATTAAGATTAATTAAAGCTGCACTGGTATCTGTTATTGCACAGCGTGCAGTTCCCAAGCGTAAGATGCTTGCTGCTTTGGGAAAAGAGATGTTCTTGGAATATGTGCAAAGCTACGACATGGATATTTCACATGTAGAAAATGATTGGACTACAACAGAAAGTATGCCAAGTATTTTGTGCGATTACATGCAGTACGTAAAAGACGGTGACAAATATACTCGTCTGGCAAATTTGTTCCAACGTTCAACTAAACGGGATGCTAAAGGTAATACTGCATTTCAGCGCATGGAAACAAAAGCCGAATCTTATTACGAAGATGCAGTAATGTTACTTACAAATGCAATTGATACCAATCCATTACGTAATCCTATTCCCGACGTGCAGCTATCAAATGAAATATTACGCTGGTTAGATCGTGATGTTAGTTGCGAACTTGGTTTTGAACCTGATGCATGTATCACAAGTGTTCCGCGTATTCGTGGTAGCAAAAGTAAGTTTGCACAGATATCTGCTGTACCAACAGTAGGGCAAAGACTGCGACAGTATTGGCGACAACGTGAAGCACTGGTACAAGTTGCGCTAGGTTTACTCTACAACGCCGAGCAAATTACGGATGCAAATGACTTTGGCTTGCAATACTCAGGTGAATTATTAAAAGAACGGATGTCAAAACTTAAATTGCATAGTGAACGCGATTAGTTGAATACATCATTAAGCAACTAGCAAACTAAAGCAATCTACTGCTCTGCGCTTCTGATCGTCGTTAACCGTGACATATCTTTGTGTAGTCGCTATGTTCTTGTGCCCTGCCAAACTTGCCAAAACAAACACACTGATGCCTGAGTTACTTAAATTAGTTAAAAATGTACGTCTACCCGAATGTGAACTGGCACCGAACACTAACGCACGACGGTACAGGTAATGGAAGTGCTGTGTGAGTGTAGATGCGGTAAATGCTTTGCGTACACCACGTAATGTGTGAAATAAAGGATGGTCGTCTTGTACTGTGTCCTGCGCAGCAAGATACTGGGTAATTTCATGTTGCAACTGCGTACTAAGGAACACGGTACGTGCATGCCCGTGTTTAACACGCTCACTACTTAAAAATACCTGCGATTTAACCGTTCCATCTGTATTGCGCACATCTGAAACGGTTAACTGCGCTACTTCTGACACGCGAAGCCCTGCTAGCACCGTGAGTAAGAACATCACTCTGTTGCGTACTGCATTGCTGCGTGATGCTGTGTACGCCAAAACTGTGTTGATGTCCTGCTGTGTGAGTGATTTTGCCTGTGCCATGTTGTTCTCCAAATAATTAGTGTGTTTTAAGTATGTATTCTTGTGTAGTGATTGAGCAACCGCTGAGTGCATGCGTTGTGCAATTACTGTGATCTGTTAGAAATCAAACGGTTACAGCGTGGTTGTAATAGTTTGTAACTTCTCTTTGGTCATGTATTTACCGAAAATATATGTGCAACTGTGGGATTTTGACTACACAGCGCAGTTTGAGTAACAAGACTTGTTAAAACACGCTACAGCGTGCATGTGTGTCAATCTGCTACTGTGCTCTACGAATACCGATAATCTGCGCTTACAAGACGGATTTGATGTGCTGTTGCGTAGTGCTACCAAAAATCAGTTCGTAGTCCTGTATTTTTAGTTGCGCAGTTTTTTTAGGTGTTGGAGATCTGTGGTGCTGGTGATTACATCTAACTGGTAGTGTGAAAGCAAACTGCGTTTGCTTGTGTGTCGCAAAAGCTATCGCTTTTTCTCACACATTACCTTCTTCTTTTGTTTTTGCTTTGCTGTATTGATTGGGTGATAGAACTTGAAGTCATACGACGGCTATGTGATTTACTGAGAAATCAACATAACTGTCGCATCGTGCGCTGATTGGTATGACATTACTTTTCGGACACACGACTGTGAAAAGATTTAACGGAAGACTAATGTATTAAAACTTCCAACCTACTACCCCATTGATTTGCGGTAGCAGTAATCTTGCGGCTCCTTTTATTACGCACTAACTTCACAGCGTCGTGCATCAAGTCCAGTCTCATTAGCCGTCATATTACAAACTGGGTTTTTACACTTTGTTATAGCAGTTGTTTATCTGCTGTGGTATTGCTTACTGCGTGTTTATCTATTCTGCCTATGTTGTTTGAATAACTTTCTGTTTGCTTGCGTGCCTATGTTCATTACTTTGTGTGCATGTGCTTCTGTTAATTTGTTGCGCTTTTTTGTATTGGTCATTGCTCGTAAGTAGTTGTTTAATGTGTTTGCTTGGTTTTGCTCTAATAGTTTTGCGTGGTTTTTTAATAAATTGGTTGCTACCTTTTGTGCTTGTAGTAAGTAGATTTTGGTTTGGGCAAAATACTCTGGTGAAATACCCTGCTGCTTTAACCATGCGCTGGTTTGGTTTTCGTCTTTACGTGCACGTATTTGTATTGTGTAAGTTAATTCATCCATACAAGTATTTAGTACTGACCAAACATTACCGCGTTAAATCTGATGCATTATTTGGTGGTTTTATATGATTTTGGACAAATTGATGTGTACACGTGCAAATCGGTTGTCCTCGCGTGCAGACCGAAATTACAGTTGTTCTACGTAAACAATTTATGGAGAAGAGTAAATGAGCACATTAAACACATTAAAACTGACGGACGCAAAGAAACCAAATCAAGTTCCGCAAGTGCTACAACGCCGAAACAAACTAGCAAAACGTGTTTGGCAGCAAATTGAGTTAGCTAAAGCGCACGAACAAGGTACACAGTTCCGCATCACCAAGTTCAAATCCTACACAGACAGTGAAACGGGATTACGCAAGCAAATAGAAACGCAGATACTTGTTAAGCAATGGTGGTTTACAACAGATGCTGGCAAGTTGGCAATTAGTGTGCGTTACGGTAGCAAAGTATTGGAACTGGCAAAAGGCAAATACGCCGTTGAAGTTGCACACGAAAAAGATTTAGCCAAAACACTGGATACGATTAAATCTGCTGTTCTTGCAGGCGAGCTTGATACACAGATTGCAACAGCCAGTGTCAACTTACGCAAAGGATTTAATAGATAACTGTAGTGGTAGTGTCGTGTTAGTAACGACAGCACGACACGACTAAATACTTGTATGAAGCAATTTAAGGCAATGGTTAGGGTTGGAGGCTTGTGGGTCAATACAATTGTGTTTGCCGACAATCCCAATCAGGCATTTCAACTTGCCAAATCCCAGTTCGGTGCAGGCAATGTAATGGCGCCACCAACACAACTTGGGCATTGATATGCGTATTACTGAAATCACGTCCCCCCAACCACAAACACCACAGCAACAGCGCATGACCGCACTTCAACAACAAGCCAAACGTGGTCAGCAAGCAGTCAAACAAGAGCGCCTTCGTCAACAGCAACAAAAGTTAAATCAGCAACGTGCTGCGTTAAATAAATCCTAATTTACACACAAGAAAAAACCCACCGTGTTGCCACGATGGGTTTAATTTACAACCGTTTCTAAATTCAATACTGACCTAAGCCAGCGTTAAATTAGAAGGTGTGACGAATACCTGTACCGTAAATTACGGAGGTGGTAGTTAAGTTTGTGTTGCCAGATACTAGGTAGCCAGCGCCAGCGCTATTATTATTGGCCATTACGCCAGCGTACAAGTTTGTACGTTTGCTCATGCCGTAATCAACCAACACAGAGAAGTACTGGCTCTTAGTTCCACCAGCTGCAGTTGCATTAGCTGCCGCAGTTACACCTTGAACTCCGGAGGCGTTAAAGCCCAATGTAGCAGCGTTATAGTAGCCAAGAGAGCCCTTGATTGCTGGAGTGAACTGGTAGTTTGCACCAACCCAGAATACGTTCAATGACTTGTTGTATTGAGCTGGAATAATGCCTGCGATTGTGTAGCCACTTGCTGTAACTGGTGTGCCGGCAACTGAAGCATAGTTGCTTGGTGTGCCAATGTTCTCACGCTCGTAACCAGCTTTCATTGTGAACTTGTCAGTAATATTGTACTTACCAGTCAACATGTAAGCAGTAGTATCAGCAATCGTTGCTAGCACAGCATTACTAGGAGCAACTGTCAATGAATTTACAGTGCTAGGTCCCATCGCGGCTGTCAAAGTAGTGCCCGCTGTAATACCAGCCAATGATTGAGCATCAGTTGTGTGTTGAGCAATTGCTTGTGCGCCCCACTTAGCAGTTTCATAACCAACTTGGAAGCCACTAGTGGTTCCAACAGTAGACTGACCTGTTACGCCACCTGGTGCGTAGAGAGCGTTTACGTTAAAGCCAGCAATTTTGTCAACATACTTCAAACCACTTACACGTGATTCATCTGTAAAGCCACCACCACCAAATGAACCAGAGAAGTTAATTGGTGAGAACATTTGTGCGTTCACTGGGTCATAGCCACCAATGTTATCCAACATCAAGTTATTTTGACGACCAGCCATGACAGTACCGTATTTGTCATTGCTCAAGCCAACATACGCTGCACGACCAAACAATTGACCTTGCAGTGATGTATCGCCACCTGATACGTTGGCGGTGCCAGTAGTAACACCAGGCAAACCTGAGTTAGCAACTGCGCCATTAGGACCAATGCCGATTTCTAAATCAAAAATGGCTTTAGTGCCGCCACCCATATCTTCGCTACCTTTGAAACCTAAACGGCTCATAGACTCACCGCCGTACATCATGCCAAAAGCTTGACCAGAAGTTTGGTTTGTTTTAACAGCAGAAGAAACATAAGGCATTCCAGAAACGCCCCACTGTGTGCCATTCATGTTAGGCGCGTTTGTAACACCCGCAACGCCAACGTCCATAATTCCGTAAACAGTAACGCTGGACTGAGCTTGAGCAGCGCCAGCAAATGCTGTCATTGCTGCGATTGCTAATAGCGATTTTTTCATTCTTTAAATCTCCATAAATTGAAAGTAATGCCCAATAAAACTGGGACCTACGAATTTTGCTTCTTTTGCCCTACTAGACTGGGGGTAAGGGTATTTAGGAGCTCTTTTTGCTTGTCAAAAGGTAGTTTTTTGGCTTTCTTCGTTGTATCTCGGCAACAAGACCCATGTTTTCTGTCTTTTATAGGCCTTAGATGACAAAATTGTCATATGGCAAGTCGCGAATTCTTAAAAATCCTTAGTTCTGCCCGATTGGGTGATGTTTCCGCGCAACAAAAGCTAGCCTCAGCATATCTTACTGGAGACCTTAAAACTCCAATTCAACCTGCCAATGCCTTGATTTGGCTAGAAAAATCATTCTTTTCCATTCAAAATCAGCTACTTGAAGAAAAAAGCTCAAGTAGTGCTGAACTTTCAAAGGTTTTATCAAAAATTGTGGGCGTACCTTTGGCCTCAACCTTTAACTCCCCTGCTTTTGGGTTTGGTTGGGATTCTTTCTGGAGGTTGGCAACGGCCGATGAAGCTTCAAACGCGCAAGATGCCGCCAGATGGCAGCTCATTTATTTATTGCTTGATCCACTGAACCAGGAAACTCAATCACAGCTTGCTGAGTGGCTAAAGAAAAGAAATTTTTCTACGCCAATTCCGCAATTAAGCAATCTTGATCTCAGTGGATTACAGAAAATTGCCAAGCAATATTTAGGAGAGTTTGCTGAGCGCGAATCCGCTTTCACCACTCAAGCAAAAGAATTGCTCATCAAGCTGCAACCAAAAAATGAAGCCCTCTCATTCCTTTGGGCCACATGGCTTGAAACTCAAAATGAGCAGGCACTGATTCAGGCGGCTGAGCTTGGGCTTACTGCGGCTAAATTCACATATGGACTGCGCCTAGCTCAACTAGATGCCGATGCAAATCTTGAAAAAAAAATCCGGGATAAATCAAATGCCTCGCTGAAGAAAGCGGCGCATTGGTTGGAGCTTGCAGCCAAGGATGGCAATCGCAATGCCTGGTATGCCCTTGGCGAAATTTATAGACGGCCGCAGTTCTCTGGCTACAACGCCAATGAGAGTGATCGCTGCTTTGATCGAGCCGCCGATCTTGGGCACGCACAGGCGCAATTTCGGAAAGGTGCCAATCTTTGGCGCAAGCGTGAAAAAACTGAAGAACAAATCAGAGGCCTTCAAGCTTCTTACTGGGTATGGCAAGCACACCAACAAGGCGTGCCTGAGGCCAAAGAACTTCTGAGCAAGATTTTAGAAAGCTGCCCCCATCCTAAGAAAAATCAATGGTATGAACTTGCCACCATTGCGGAGCAAGTCTTGAGTCATCATGCGGAACACAAACTCGACCTGGATTGGGTTTTGCTTTTCCACAGAATCATTATCGCCAACCAATTCAACCTCAGTAAAGCGGAGCTTTTACTTGGCGAAGTGGGCCAGCTACAGCATGAGCATTGTGTGGTTGTCGATATTCGCTGGGAGCTTCCAAAAATACTTCCCAGACTCATTCAGATTGAAACGATCCAACAACGTCGCGCATTACTTGCCGCTGGAAAAGCTTTTGCAGGAGCCGAACCAGATCTCGAGGGTAACTTACGCCAAAGACGCTACCGCTTTGATAGGGTTGGCGATTGGCTAGCTAAAACCGTTATTAAAACTCAAGTAGATGCTGAAGTGGTCTGAGTTTCATCATCAGATGGTTTTGGCACATAGAAACGCGCTGCAATAAGCCCCACCTCGTATAGCAAAACCATTGGCACTGCCAGCAATAATTGAGATAACACATCTGGCGGAGTCACAATTGCAGCAACAACAAAAGCACCCACAATCACGTAGGGACGAATTTCTTTCAATTTCGTCAAGGGCACGATACCCATACGCACCAACACTACTACTACTACAGGAACTTCAAAGGTAATACCAAAAGCGAGGAATGTCGTCATTGCAAAGCTGAGGTAATTATCAATATCAGTTGACATCTCAGCCCCTAACGGCGCGTTATAACTCGCCATGAATTTAAAGACCGTTGGAAATACCAAGAAGTAAGCAAAGGCCATGCCAATAATGAATAGCGCGTAGCTACTCACCACCAGAGGCAAAATGAGCTTACGTTCATGCATGTATAAACCGGGCGCAACAAAAGCCCACAGCTGATACATCACTACAGGTAGCGCGATAACGAAAGCAACCAGCATAGTGACTTTCATCGGAACAAAGAATGAGCCCGTAACATCAGTAACAATCATCTTGCCGCCCGCAGGTAAGGCCTGCAGTAAGGGCTGTGCAAATAGATGAAAAATATCGGGCGCCCAATACACCAAGCCCACAAATACTACGATGATGGCCAGCGCCGCCTTAATGACGCGATCACGCAATTCAAATAAATGAGAAAGAAAAGACTCCTGCAGTCCTTCACCTGGTTCAGATGAGTTTGAGTTTGGACTTGAATTATTTTGCGTCATTAGTAAAAACTGTTTTAGCTCTTTTTTATTTTTGCTTATTTACTGTTCGCACTGTGATGAAAACGTTTCATTCTGGCAGCGCCAGATTGCACACGAGCACGAATACCAGCGGAACGCTTAAACCAAAGAGGTCTCGCGGTGCGTTTGATACCCCAACTAGCGCGACCCTGACGCATGGATTTGCGCAACACTTCTTTTTCATCCAAAATAGATTTGGTGAAATTGCTCTCGTAGATATCCGCTTGATCGCTAAGATTGGCGCTTGCTTCTTGAACTGTGGAATTAATACTGCTCTCGACCTCTTTCAAGACGGCAGTACTTTCTTCCCGCAACTTTTTAAATTCTTCAATCTCCATTTGACGATTGACTTCAGATTTAACGTCAGCCATGTAGCGCTGAGCTCTGCCGAATAAGTTGCCAGCCATACGAGCTACTTTTGGTAAGCGCTCTGGACCAACCACTACTAAAGCAACGACTGCGATGAGTGCAAGTTTTGAAACTCCAAGATCAATCATGTGGGCTTAATCATTACCAGTGCACTCTTGCACCGATCCCTTACTTAATATCTTTAGCTTGCACATCAACGGTTTTTTCTGGACTTGCAGAAGCTTCCTCGATTTGCTCTTTTTTAGCTTCAGCGCTCTTCATGCCCTCTTTAAAGCCCTTTACAGCGCCACCCAAATCTTCACCAATATTGCGCAATTTCTTGGTACCGAATATCAACATCACGATAACTAAAACAATTAACCAATGCCAAATGCTGAATGAACCCATGCTTAATCTCCTTGGATTATTTTTTCCAGGGACGCGGACCGCCCATCACATGTAAATGCAAGTGATAAACCTCCTGCCCTCCATCCGCACCATTGTTCACCATCAAACGAAAGCCACCATCTTTTCCCGGACGACAGCCCTGCTCTTTGGCAAGACGCGGTGCTAATTCCATCATTCTACCCAGCAATGGCACATCCATGACTTCGGCCGACTCTAGCATAGGGATATGCTTTTTAGGAACCATTAAGAAATGAACGGGTGCAGCTGGGTTGATATCTTTAAATGCGTAAATCTCTTCATCCTCATATACCTTCTGGGACGGGATTAATCCTTGAGAAATCTTACAAAACAGGCAATTTGGATCGTGAGTCATGCGCTTACTCGTTACCAGCAGCTTTTCTGGCCGCTTTTTCTTCGATGCCAGAAGTGCCTAGTCTGCGATCTAATTCAGCAATCACATCTTCTGGGCGCAAATTAAACTGGGATAAAGCAATCAAGCAATGAAACCAAAGGTCCGCAACCTCCCCTACCAATAGCTTTTGTTGCTCAGGGGCCAAGTTCGACTGGCGCGCATCTTTAGCCGCCATCACGGTTTCAGTGGCCTCTTCCCCGATTTTCTTCAGAATCCCATCATCGCCTTTAGAAAATAACAACGCGGTATATGAGATCTTGGGGTCAGCCTTGCCAGCCTTAAATGCATCACGACGTTGATCAACCACGTCAGCTAAATGGGCTAACGCGGAATCTAAGTTCGAAGCGGATTTATTATTAGAGCTGGTCATGTAGCGATTTTATGTCTTTTGTGGGTTAGTCACTTAATCGACTCGTTTTTTCGCTTAGTTCTTAGATTTGGATTCGTCCACCCAAGTAGCGCTTTCGGAGTCCCATTGCTGGAAAAAGCAACTGTGCTCGCCCGTATGACAGGCAATTCCATCTTTTTGCTCGACCAACAACAAAATAGTGTCGCCATCACAATCCAGACGGATTTCCTTCACCTTTTGAGTGTGGCCAGACTCTTCACCCTTGCGCCACAGCTTTTGCCTGGAGCGAGTCCAATAAACAGCTTCGCCTAAACGCAAGGTAGCCAACAAAGCATCCCGGTTCATCCATGCCATCATCAAAATATCTTTAGTACCAAGCTCCTGAGCAATCACAGGAACCAGACCTTGCTCATTCCAAGCCACAGCATCAAGCCATGCTCCCGCTTGTAAGGATTCAATTGGGCTAAAGGTGCTCTTAAGGTTGGTCATATTTGGACTTTACAGCGATCCTTCTTGAACTACGATTAAATCCGCACCGGAATACCTTGAGCGGCCATATATTCTTTTGCCTGCCCAACGGTATATTCGCCATAATGAAAAATACTAGCAGCCAGAACTGCATCAGCATGACCTTTCGTAATGCCATCAACTAAATGCTGCAAATTACCAACACCGCCGGATGCAATGACAGGCACGCTAATGGCATCACTAACGGCTGCAGTCAAAGCCAGATCAAAGCCATCCTTGCTACCATCGCGATTCATGCTGGTTAGCAAAATCTCACCGGCGCCACGTTTAGCAACTTCACTAGCCCAGCCAACCACATCCATACCGGTCGCCGTTCTGCCGCCATGCGTAAATACCTCCCATTTCCCCGGGGCAGTTTGTTTTGCATCAATTGCCACAACAATACATTGAGAACCATAGTAGGCAGCTGCATCGGAAACCAAATCTGGATTAGCCACTGCGGAAGAATTCATGCTCACCTTATCAGCGCCCGCATTGAGTAAACGACGCACATCGGCAACAGCGCGCACACCGCCGCCAACCGTCAAGGGAATAAATACTTGTGAAGCAACATCTTCAATAATATGCAGAATAAGATCGCGCCCATCCGATGTTGCAGTGATGTCTAAAAAGGTCAGCTCATCAGCACCTTGCAAATCGTAACGACGTGCAATCTCCACTGGGTCACCCGCATCGCGCAGGCCAACAAAGTTCACACCCTTAACGACGCGCCCCGCTGTAACGTCGAGGCAAGGAATGATTCGTTTAGTTAACACTAATCAGCACGCTAGATAATTTTTTTAGAAAACTTGAGCGTTAACTCATCCGCGTATTTTTGCGCAATCGCTAGATCAAGATCGCCAGCGTAAATAGAGCGACCAGCAATCACACCCATGATGCCTTCGTCTTCTACTGCGCACAAAGATTCAATATCTTGGTTATTCGAGAGGCCGCCACTAGCAATAATCGGAATGCGAACAGCTTGCGCCAACTTTACTGTTGCATCAATGTTCACACCCTTAAGCATGCCATCACGCCCAATATCGGTATAGATGATGGCTTCAACGCCATAATCTTCAAATTTCTTAGCAAGGTCGATCACCTCATGGCCAGTAATCTTACTCCAACCATCTGTTGCCACTTTACCATCACGCGCATCCAAGCCAACCATGATGTGACCTGGAAAGGCGACGCATGCGTCCTGTACAAATCCAGGACTCTTCACCGCCGCAGTACCAATAATGACAGTACTAATACCGTCATCCAATAAACGTTCAATCGTTTCTAAATCACGAATACCGCCACCCAATTGAACAGGAATCTCATCGCCTACCGCCTTCAGAATTGATTTAATGGCGGATTCATTTTTGAGCTTACCGGCAAATGCGCCGTTGAGGTCGACTAGATGCAAACGACGTGCGCCTTTACCAACCCAATGGACAGCCATTGCGCCAGGGTCTTCAGAAAAAACCGTAGCTCTGTCCATGTCACCTTGTTCGAGTCGAACGCAGTGGCCGTCTTTAAGATCAATCGCGGGAATCAGCAGCATAGCAAAGAGTTAAAAAAGTATTAAGGTTGCCAAGAAACAAAATTTGTATAAAGCTTCAGTCCGTATTCTGCACTTTTTTCTGGATGAAATTGTGTTGCAAAAACATTATCTCGCGCCACGGCAGAAGTAAACCAAGAACCATATTCAGTTGAGCCGGCAATATCTTCATTGCGTTGCGGCACAACATAGTAACTATGCACAAAATAAAAGCTCGCTAAATCGGGAATACCATCCCAAAGTGGATGCTTGGTATCTTGTCGCACTTGATTCCAGCCCATATGCGGAACTTTATAAGCGGACCCATCGGACTGCTTTTGACCTGCTAACTCAAAGCGACGCACTTCGCCTGGTATCAACCCAAGGCATTTAGTCCACGTAGCATTTTCACCCCGCCTAACTTCAGCGCTTTGATCAAAGAGCATTTGTTCGCCCACACAAACCCCTAAAAGCGGCTTATTTTTTGCGGCATCCAATAGCGCCTCAAGCAACCCCGATTCTTCTAAGTGCTTCATACAGTCAGGCATCGCCCCTTGACCTGGCAGCACAACCCTCTGGGCGGCGATGATTTCTTCCGGCTTACGCGCAATCAGAATATTGTCGTCAGGGGCTACATGATGAAACGCTTGATATACGGAACGGAGATTCCCCATTCCGTAATCAACGATGGCAATAGTTTGCGCCAACTTTTAACCTATCTCTATTGTTTTCTACTAGGCAACTAGAAATTTTCTAGATTACAGACTGCCTTTAGTTGAAGGAACAACACCGGAAGCACGTGGATCTATTGCCACAGCCATACGCAAAGCGCGGCCAAAGGCTTTAAACACGGTCTCAATCTGATGGTGGGCGTTAATGCCACGCAAATTATCAATATGCAAGGTCACTCCAGCATGATTTACAAAACCACGGAAGAACTCAATGCTGAGATCAACATCAAAATCACCAACACGAGCGCGAGTAAAAGGGACGTTAAATTCCAAGCCTGGACGACCAGAAAAATCAATCACTACACGTGACAGGGTTTCATCTAATGGCACATAGGAGTGGCCATAGCGGGTAATACCCGCCTTATCGCCAACAGCCTTAGCAAAAGCTTGGCCCAAGGTAATCCCCACATCCTCAACGGTATGGTGGTCATCGATATGGGTATCGCCATTGGCGAGGACTTTTAAGTCAATCATGCCATGACGGGCTATCTGATCCAGCATGTGAT
>Ga0364894_10307_pt1 | contig 23101 bp, 19 predicted proteins | sample ExccelJu500001D4_FD_206942 | JGI IMG/M metagenome (GOLD analysis project Ga0364894, IMG submission 206942) | Enriched cells from Trout Bog Lake Hypolimnion, Wisconsin, USA - BchlTB.July16.5000.01.D4 | ecosystem: Environmental > Aquatic > Freshwater > Lake > Hypolimnion/Profundal zone | place: USA...
GCCAATGCGCAGTTGTTATTTGCCCAGCTTACCAAGGCCGATGTTTTTGATGAAAAAACTCCCATCACCTGGCTTGGGATTGATTTTTCACTTACAAAATTTATTGGTTCGGCTAACCAAGGCAGTATTGCTGAAGGTGTAAAATCACTGTTTCACAAAAAAGATGATGCAGCGGATGACCAAATAACCAATACAGGATTTAGAGATACATATACAACAGCTTGGAACCAGCTTTTTGTTGATGAGATAAAAAAATATGATGTGGCCAAAGCAGTACACCGCGAAAGTGTAAAGTATGCGCTTGATGTGGCCATTAAATCAAACAAAGCCCTTACTAATAAAGATTTTTTTTCAAACAACCCTAGCGACTTCAAACGCCTTACAGAGGATTCGATAGCTGCTGCGGTTAAAAAATACGATTTCCAAAACAACGATGGCATCGGCCTAATATTTTTTGTGGAAGGCATGAGTAAAGGGTTAGCATCGGCAGGCATGTGGGTTACCTTTGTAAACATAAAAACAAAAACCGTTTTGTTAACAAAATACCAAACAGCCAAACCAGGTGGTGCCGGTTTTAAAAATTACTGGGCAAGGACCTTCTACCTTGTTATAAAAGACATGGAATCTGATTTCAAAAAATGGAAAAATAGTTAGTAGGCTGATTTATTTTCGGGCATCAAGAAAAAAACTTCATCCGTTGAGGAAAAAAAGATCAGCGGATGAAGTTTAAAACATTATCAAAAAACATTTGAAAAAACATTCTCTTTTCCACCAATATATTGCATAAAAATCTGGTACATACTATAGCTCTTGATGTAAAGTTTAGCGAAGTAGATTCGCTGGGTATTGTATGGCATGGGCATTATGTGCGATATTTTGAGGATGGCAGGGAGGCATTTGGCAAACAGCATGGCATAGGCTATCTTGATTTTTATGCAAACGGTTTTGTTGTACCCATTGTGAATATACGATGCGATTATAAAAAAGTGCTTCGCTATGGCGACAGTGTATTTGTAGAAACAACCTATGTACCCTGTGAATCTGCCAAAGTACATTTTAAATACCGGCTATTACACGCAAAAACAAACGAGTTGATCGTTTCCGGTTCCACCGTACAAGTATTTCTTCACAAGGATACATTTGCCCTACAACTAACCAATCCCGATTTTTTTCAAGCCTGGAAAGAGAAATATGGCTTCATTTGATATGCTCTAAAACGGGCCTCAACTTTGACCACTAAAAAAAATTGATAACCCCAACTGTAATATTACATACATGAACCTTGAAAATGTTGACGTACTGGTAATTGGCGCTGGCCCGGCGGGAACAGTAGCGGCCTCTATTATTAAAAAGGCAGGCTTTACTGTAAAAATTGTTGAAAAATTACAATTCCCTAGGTTTGTAATAGGCGAAAGCCTATTACCGCGTTGTATGGAGGCGCTTGAAGAGGCCGGTTTTGTTGATGCGGTTAAAGAGAAGGGGTTTCAAGAAAAATTCGGGGCGAAATTTGTAAAAAACGGGAAGATATGTGATTACTTTTTTGCCGACCAGTTTACGAAGGGCTGGAGTTGGACATGGCAGGTACCCCGTGGCGAATTTGATAAAACGCTTGCCGACACCGTGGAAAAAATGGGGGTGCCAGTTTGTTATCAATCCACTGTAACCGGCATTGTTTTCAACGGCACTAATTCAGTAACAACGATAGAGGCCGCAGACGGAACCCAAACACAGGTTTCGGCCCGGTTTATTGTGGATGGCAGTGGTTATGGGCGGGTAATACCCCGGTTGTTTAACCTAGACAGGCCATCAGATTTAATACCGAGAAAGGCACTCTTTACACATACTGTTGACGTAAACCGCCAGATGGGCGAGGAACCCAACCGCATAACCATAGTGGTACACCAACCCGGCGTGTGGGTTTGGGTAATACCTTTTTCAAATGGCATAACATCGTTGGGCTTTGTGGGCGAACCTGAATTTTTTAAACAGTACGAGGGTGATGACGAGCAGGTGTTGCGCACATTAATTTCATTGGAACCCTACCTGAGCGAGCGTTTTAAAGATGTTGAATTTGCTTTTGAGACAAAAGTTTTACAATCATGGTCAACAACCACAGATAAATTTTATGGCGAAGGTTTTGTGCTAACCGGCAATGTAACGGAGTTTTTAGACCCTATTTTTTCATCGGGCGTTACGCTCGCCAGTGTATCCAGCCAAACAGCTGCACATTTGGTAATACGCACACTCAACGGCGAAACCATAGACTGGGAGGAAGAATATATGAAACCGGTGATGCAGGGTGTGGATACTTTCCGCTCTTATGTTATGGCCTGGTATGACGGCACCCTTGACACCATATTTTTTGCCGAGCAACAAAATAAAAAGATAAAGAATATGATTTGTTCCGTTTTGGCGGGGTACGTGTGGGATAAGCAAAACCCCTATGTAAGGGATCATTCTTTTGCTTTGCAAAAATTAGCGCGAACTATCACCTTGCAAGGGCTGGCCAATGAAGCTATATAAATTGTATTTGCACATCAGGAAAAAAAGTATACAATATTTACATATGCACGTTTTATTAAGCAAACCCTAAAAACCCTGCCCGGTATTGAATTAGGAAATAAATGGTAACTTCCCCTTTTTGATGCAAAATATGGCACCCTATATGCAACGCTAAAATGGTAAAGTTTCCATATTGCACTTTAACACACCAATAAAACTGTAAGCTAAAGATGGATAAATTAATAGCTGATTTGAAAGAACAAATTATAACACAACTGAATATACAGGATGTTAAACCCAGTGACATTGGAGACGACCAGCCTTTGTTTGGCGAAGGCTTGGGCCTTGACTCGTTGGATGTGCTTGAATTAATAGTATTATTAAAGCAGAAATATCAAATAAAACTTGCAAACGCTGAAGAAGGGCCTGCAGTGTTCCGGTCAGTAAAAACGATGGCCGAATATATAAAAACAAACCAGGCGCAATGTGCTTGATTTGTATTTTTTGACTGGTTTTGTTAATGGTGTAAAAGTTTTATCTTTCCTTTAGCAGTAGTAACGGGTATTGGATACTTTACAAGGCGCAAAACAAGTGAATTGGCTTTCAATCAAAACGCTTTCTTTTATAACCCAAGCCTTTAGGCTTGGGAATGAAGTCTAAATTTGTATTCGGCTTTAGCCTAAGTTTCTTTTATTAAATTCACCCTTAGGCTAAAGCCAATACCCACTATTTTATTTTCCCAAGCCTGAAGGCTTGGGTTATATTAGCCACTGAAGTATTATTAATCACTATTTTACGCCTGGCAAAATATTATTAAACCTCGGACACTAAAACATTTTATTCACCTATCACGGGATTAAACTGTTTCCTTTGATTTTTTTAACGTTAAACAAATGGCAGTATTTATAAAATCCACTTCCAATATTTCTCCCCAAAAAACATTTGGTAATGGCTTTTTTTTGAACGACCCTGTTGACTATATCAGTAACAGACTAACCTGCATTGAACCTGAATATAAAGACATAATAAACCCCAAGCTGATACGCCGCATGAGCCGCGTTATAAAAATGGGGGTGGCTTCTGCACTGGCTTGTTTAAAAAATGCGGGGGTAAATAACCCGGGGGCCATTGTTACAGGCACGGCATATGGTTGCCTTGAAGACACCGGTGTGTTTTTAACAAACATGGTTGAGCAAAATGAGGAACCTTTAACGCCAACCGCGTTTGTACATTCAACGCATAATACCATCGGCGCGCAGGTGGCTTTACTATTGCAATGCAACGAATACAATAACACTTTTGTCAGTGGCGGCTCGTCGTTTGAAAGTGCCCTGTTGGATGCAATAATGTTGGTGGAGGAAGGCACGGAAAATGTACTTGCCGGGGCCATTGACGAAATAACAGACATCAGCCATACTATTTTATCCAGGATGGGCTTGTATAAGCGCATACCTGTAAACAGCCAGCAACTTTTTTCATCAACTACAACAGGTACAATAGCCGGGGAAGGTGCTGCTTTTTTTCTACTGACTGGCAGCCCGCAAGCAGATAACCTGGCCAAGATAGAGGCGGTTACCACATTTTATAAACCATCGGGCATTGAAGAAACCCTACAACATGTGCAAGCCTTTTTAACGGAGCATGCCATTGACAGTTCTCAAATTGACTTACTGGTTATTGGCAACAACGGCGATAAAACAAACGACGAAACGTATACCCAAGTGCAAGAGGCATTGTTTAGTGGAGTGCCTACTGCCAAGTACAAGCATTTATGCGGCGAGTACCCCACGGCTACAGCTTTTGCTTTATGGGTTGCTGTAAACATTATCCAAACAAACACAGTACCCGAAGCCCTACACTATACGGGGCAGTCAACGGGCAAGATAAACAAGGTGCTTATGTATAACCATTACCAAGGTATCCATCATTCATTAATGCTTATCTCCGCATGTTGACCTTTAGAAATACAAACATTATTGTTGCTGGTTTTGCTTTGCTATTTATGGTGGCTTACGTAAAATATGGCACTACTGCTTATATTTTTTTATCGTTATTTATTGCTTATTCATTGGTGTTGTTTTATGGCTGTTATTATATCGGCTCGGGCTTTTTTATGCCGGTAATTTGTAAAGCCCAAACAACCAAAAAAGTAATTGCACTTAGCTTTGACGACGGGCCTGATACTACCAATACACCTAAGCTGTTGCAAATACTACAACAAGAGGGCGTTAAAGCAGCCTTTTTTTGCATTGGCAACAGGGTGGCAGGCAATGAAGGCATATTAAAGCAGGTTTCTGCAGAAGGGCATATTATTGGCAACCACAGCTTTAGCCACCATTTTTGGTTTGATATGTTTACAGCCAAACAAATGCTGGCCGATATGGATTTGGCGGGCCAAACGATATTCGATGCCAGCGGTTTAAGGCCAAAGTTGTTCAGGCCGCCGTATGGCGTAATGAACCCCAACCTTAAAAAAGCTATTCTCGCCGGTGGTTACACCCCTATTGGGTGGAATATCCGCTCCATGGATACCGTGATAAAAGACCCTCAAAAGCTTTTGGATAAAGTAACAAATAAATTGAAGCCGGGGGCAGTAATTTTGTTTCACGATACCAGCCATACTACTTTGGCCATACTGCCTGCGTTTATACAGCGCATAAAGGCAAAAGGGTATGAAATAGTGCGGCTTGATAACATGCTAAATTTGCAAGCTTATGCGTAAGTTGATGTTAGTGTTTTGTATAATGGTTTCCATTTTTTCTGTGCAGGCGCAGCCGCACGGCTATACAACCGTGGCTGACATTGCCAAATTTAAAGACCAGTTTGCCACCATTGCAAAAAAAACGGAAAGCATTAAAAGTGATTTTGTGCAGGAAAAGAACCTGAGCATGCTGTCTGAAAAAATTGTATCCAAAGGAAAGTTTTGGTTTAAGAAGGATAATCTTCTGCGAATGGAATACAACACGCCGTACGAATACCTGATGATACTTAACAACGACAACATGTTTATAAAGGAAGGCCAAAAGGAAAACAAGGTGTCGTTAAAAGCCAATAAAATCTTTCAGCAGATTAACAGGATTATTATCGGGTGTGTGCAAGGCACGGCGTTAAGTAACCCAGATTTTAAAACAAACATCTTTGAAAACGGAAGCACCTATATTGTTGAGTTATCACCACTGGCAAAAGGGCTTAAAGAATTTTTTAAAACCATACAAGTGGTAATTGACAAAAAAGATTATTCGGTTACCGACATTAACATGTATGAAAATTCAGGCGACAACACTACCATCCACTTTTTAAACAGGGCGTTTAATATTGTTATTCCCGATGCGTTATTTACTATTAAGTAGCTGCCTTTATTTGCTTGCAAGCTGCACACCCGTGTATAAAAGCCTACGGCCGGCGAGCGGCGATATCAACTATATCCAAAAATTCAGGCCCCGTTTTACCGTTGCACTGTATAAAACCGAGGTTGATGTAATAGGCCGCCACTTAAGCGGCATGCTGCTTATAAAAACATTACCCGACAGCAGCGTGAGAATGGTTTTTTCCAACGAGATGGGGTTTAAGTTTTTCGATTTTGAGTTTTCTCAAAACGGGTCATTTAAAACCTATTATGTTGTAAAACAAATGGACAAAGGGCCGGTGATAAAAACGCTGAGAAAAGATTTTGAACTGATTATGATACATACCCCGGCCATTAATACTGCAGGCTATCTGCGTAAAGACGATAGCAGTCTTTATTATATTTTTCCACAGCAAAAGGGCTTTTATTGTTATGTTACTGATGCAGCAGGCTCATCAATAACGCGGGCAGAAATAGCATCCCCCCACAAACCGATTGTCCAAGCCATTATGCAAGATTTTAAAAACGGCCTGCCAGATACCATAGGCATTACCCATAAAAACTTTAATTTTACCATAGCCTTAAAGCGCATAGAAAAATAATCGCAGTATGACTCATTATGTGAATAACCAAAATTGTGGATATTTATTACCTGGTAAAAAACGGTAGTTTAGAGATTGGAAAAACAATGCAAGTGACAGAAGCTAAAATATAAGCAGCTGATGATAAGGCATCACGCAACAGAATATAATAAAAAGTGCGCTGTTACGCTGGGGGAGGCGTGGGACGGCAAAAACGCGCGGAGCGGTCGGGTTTTGCCTTGATTTTTTTGGTTCTTTTTGCATCAAGGCAAAAAGAACATTACATAAACCGACAACAGCTTGAAAAATAAAAAACTGCAATAATTAGCGCGTTCAAATAAACGCGCCTCAACCAAATAAAACATCAGAGTAACAAAATAATGCTTCTCAATAACTTTTTCACATACACCAACACTCAACTGGAAGGCAACACGATAACCACCGATATTTCGTTGAATGCCGGCCATGAGATATTTAAGGGCCATTTTCCCAACCAGCCAATTGTGCCGGGGGTATGTATGATGCAGATGGTAAAAGAGGTTGTTGAAGGAAGCCTGGCAAAAAATACCAAGCTGTTAAAGGCCGACGACGTTAAATTTCTCGCTTTTGTTACCCCGGTGCAGGACAAGCTGATTCAGATGGAATTAAAGTTGACTATTGATGCTGAACGCATAAAGGTAGATGCCCGCCTGCTGGACGGGGCCACCATTCTTTTCAAATTCAAGGGAACGTTTGTTGAGAAATAGCACCCATGCGGTTAATGTAGGTTGTATTTTCCCTCTACACTCGCACATCAGCCCTTCCCCAATTTCTTATTGCACTTAATTATTTTCTTTCGTATGTTATTTTCTTCTTCCTTGGTTGCTATTACCTTGGTTAAGGCCGTTTGGTAAAAGTTGAGCGCCTTACCGTATTGCGCCTGCTTAAAGGCGTAATCGCCGGCTAAAACATATGCGTTATAATATTGTGGGTTTACTATAACCAAACTGTCAACATCGACGGAGCCCCCGTCTGCTATCCGCTGCTTTATGCTATTATACGCCACCAGGTTTTTATATGACTGCGATTGTAAAAAGGTATCGGCAGGCACAGTAAGGCTGCTATCAATTATCTCCTGGTCTTTTTTCATGCCCTTCAGGGCAAACACTTTTGTAAGGTCGTAACAAACAAATTCGCCCAACTGCCAGGGTGATGTTGATACCCATACTTTCAATTTTTGTGGCTCGAAAACTACCGAGTGGTGCGACATGAAGAGGTTGATTGTTTTTTCGTTACCCAGCCCGATATCTGCACCGTCCACGCCCTTGGAATCCCTCAAAATACCGATGGTTTTTTCAACGGTATTCGGGCCATTGTTCTCCAGCAATTGCGTTAAGCGTTTATACCGGTAAACAGAGGCACTGTTTTTTAACTGTAAGATGTTTTCTTTGGTGCCGGCCATTTGCTTGTCTTGAAAATGGTTGGTACACAAAATAAAGTTACTGTTGGGGTCGTAAATACCCAGGGAATCAGGCGTTTTCTCAATAGCCACGGCTTTTTTATCCGCAGCAGAGGCAATAAGGAACGATTCTGAAACAAACATTTTCCTTTTTTTGGCAATCACTATGGCCTCGTCAATATTTTTGGCGTACTGCAAAATTTCACGGGCAACCAATGATACCGGTGTTGCCGAACTGGAAGGCACTTTGCTTTTCTCTGCATTAATGGTAAGGCTTAGCCCTTTTTCATTCATGCCGGAAACGGCCCCTATAAACCCGCCCCAGGTAACCGTCATAAATTTATACCCTTGGGCAGGGTTGAAGAACGCCACTATTTTTTCACGGGCAAAATTATCGCTCACATAAAAGTCAAAGTTGCGGCCAACAATCATCGTGCTGTCGGCGGATTTTGTGCCCCAGGTGCCAAACGAAGTGCAGCCAACCAATGCCATGCCTTGCAAGGCATGCCCAATGTCATGCGCGGCATGGTAATTTAAAATACGTTGGTAATTGGAACCGACATACTGGTATTTATCAGAGGCCGATTTTGAAATACCATATACTTCCTCCTTGTCTTCCAGCGTTATATTGTCATCCAAATTGCGGTTAAACCAAGCAACAAAATATTTAAGAAACGAGCGGTAAAATTTTGATGGCACTAACTTGGCAATCTGGTCGGTAAAATATTCTTCCTGCCTTACCACCAGTTCTTTGGTAAGCTTTCCATTTATCACGCCACGCTCAAAAGGCTCGCCCTCCACATACAATTCATACAAGCCACTCTTGCTTTTACGAAACCAACTATCTTTCAACGTATAAAAGCCGGGCGAAGGCTCATTTCGCACCAATGCCAGGCTGCTCGTATCCTTTGGTGTTGGTGGATAGTCGATGGCTACGCAATACAGGTAAATAGCCAGTATTACCAGCAATGCAACAAACCCTGTAAACACATACAGAATGCATTTCAGAAATCTTTTAATAAAACTTTTCTTTTTAGGCATTTCGTATTTTGTTTATTATTTGGTCGTTACCCAATAAAGCGCAGCAGGTAACTATGCCGCTCATTGCAGCACCCAGTATACCGTGTAAATTAAGGTTTTGCCCGGTTAAGTATAGGTTGGGCAATTTGGTGCGGGGCGAAATAAATGTTTTCAAAGGGTGTTTATAATCCTTTACAATACCGTACAACGAGCCGTCTCCGTTGCCGATATAATCCCGGTACGAGAGCGGCGTGGCTACATAATACGACTTAATACAATCCCGCAGGCCCGGAAATTTCCGCTCCACGGCATCCAGCAGTATCTCGGCCTTACGTGTTTTAAACTGGTTATAGGTTTCACCCCTGTCGTTTACCTGGGCAACGGTGTTAAAAGTATCCTGCCAGGCAGCCACCTCGTCATACCGCATATAGGCCAGTATGGATAAGCCGTCTGCATATTCGGGCGACTTGGAAGACGCGCCGCAAAATATGGCGTACCCCAAAGGCCAGTTCTCTTCAGTGTGGTCGGCGGTCGTCCATACATAGCCTTCCCGGCCACAGTAATAATTATGTTTTATGTACTTAAACGTATCCTTTTTAAATACAATGTTTATGGTAAATGCCGAAACGGAGTTTTCCAGGCTTTTTAACCGGTTGCGGTAGGCGTTTTTTATCAGCGGTGTATCGGTTATTTCAAGGGTTTTAACAGGGTGCATGTTTGAAATAAATTGCTTGGCGTACATCCTGCTGCCGTCTGCAAGTTCTACATAACTTGCCACACCATTTTCTTCCACAATTTTTTTAACCTCACAGTTACGGATTATTTCCCCGCCCTGCGCACGAATATTTTTTGCTATCAGCCTCGCTATTTGCGATCCTCCGTCAACGCATTTCCAGGAACTCTCGATATAACTGTTTAAAATAAGTGCGTGTACATACAAGGGTGTCTTATCGGCCTGCCCTGCATATAAGGCGTTATTTGCGGCGAGAATACCCCTTAATTTTTCGTTGGTGGTTATGGAATCAATAAAAGCCTTGGTATCAATTTCAAGCACGCCTGATTTTTCATTAAAATCATTTGAAGATCGCAGATTATACAAAGGAAATTTATCGCATATCTCCTTAATCTTGTCACAATATATTCTCAATGCCTGCTCCTCATCAGGGAAATGGATGAGTAATTTTTGGATAAAATTCTCATACCCCTGCGCAAATACATACTCATTGTCATCCCCTTCTATCAGTATTTTATCAAAGCCGTCCACATCCTGTTGCTGTAGCTTAAGTTTGTCCATGATACCCAGGTATTGGAAAATCTGGTACAGGTTTTGGCCCTTGGAGAGGCCGCCGAGATAATGCACCCCGGAGTCGAATATCACCTTATCCCGAACGTATGTTTGTAACGTCCCGCCAATTTGCTTGTTTTTTTCCAGCACACAAACTTTAAAACCTTCCCGGCCCAGCAAATCGGCACACACCAAGCCACCCATACCACTGCCAATAACTATTATGTCAAAATTCTCCATCGTCAAGTTATCCTTTAACTTTTATTACAAAAACAATGTTAGACGTATATTTTGTTTGGTCTATTTCTATGCATTCCATCCCATTGGCTTCTGCTATATCCCTCACCTGGCGTGATGAAATATAGGAAAGGCCCTTGGAAGTTGTGCGGTTGAACATAAAAAACTTTGTTGAAAAAAACTCCGTCAACATAGTGCCTTTATGTCTTTCGTGCAAATCCTTGTTGCCATCCCTTACAATAATTATCCCACCGGGGTTAAGGTGGCGGATACATTTTTCAATCAATAGCTTTTGTTCTTCAGGTTGCATATAATGTAACACATCGGCCACAATTATGGCATCGTACATGTCAAAATAAAACTCCAAGGCTCCCGCAAAAATAAAATTCATTTTGCTGTCCTTGCCAAAGCAATTGGCAGCCGTTTCAATTTTGTCTTCGTCATAGTCAATGCCAGTAAACTCCCTTTCGCGGGCAGCAAAATGCAGCAAATACGCCATAAAGCCATTTCCGCAACCAATATCCAGCATTTTTCCTTTTATAGGCAGTAATTCATGAAAAAGCTGGTAATTCTTTTCAAACCTTACTTTAATTTTCAAATACCATTCCAACACCGGCCCTTTGTACAGATAGTTATATACCAGCAGTTCCCTAAAATAACCAGGCTGTTCCAATTCAAAACAAAGCTTTTTATATTCTTGTTTAAAGTAACTACTAATATGTTTTGCTTTTTCGGCGTAACCTTTGCCAAAACTGGTATCTGCCTGGCTTATCCTTGGCAGGAATTTAATGGATATGCTACCATTCTTTAGTAAAAAGTCACCTTTTGTCATGGTATAACCGGTACCATGTATAACGATGGGCAAAATATCAATGCCCAGTTGTCCAGCTAGGTAAAAAGCGCCCTTATGAAAACGCTTTATGTCTCCGTCAACCGACCTTGTTCCTTCCGGGAAAATCACCACCGAATAACCATGTTTTACCCTATCGGCCAACAACTCAATACTGTTTTCGGCACCCTGCGCCACGGGATAGTTGTCTGCCATGCGCGCCACGGCGCCAAATACTGGTGATTTCCATACCCAATTATTGGTAAGCAATATTAATTTGGGGTGCAACATTATCATTGACAGTATATCCAGAAAAGATTGGTGGTTGCAAATTATTACCGCAGGTTTTGCAAAGTTTGCATACTGCCGGTTGATAACCTTCTTTTTTACATTGCCCATGATGTACATGAGCGACCACGCAAACTTTGACAGTATAAAATGGTAAACCAGCTTGCCTTTCTCCTTATTAAATGGGTTTAGCTTAAACAGGAAACCTAATATTGTTAATATTATGCAGCCAGTAACAAAGTAAGCAAACGCAAAAACACTGAGGAGGAACCCCGAAACCGTCCATGGAAACTGCTTTTTCGCCACCCTGTTCTTTATCAATATATTGAACAAAAAGGGTATTAAAATCTGCGCCATTATTACTACGCAGCATATACCTATGATTGATATGATGGCTATTGATTTTAAAGCGGGGTGCTTGGCAAATATTAAAACACCCAGCCCGGTTATGGTGGTAATGGCAGAAAGGAATATGGATGTTTTATAAGACGACAATACTTTTTTACCCGTCTTGTATTCTTGCAAAAGGCCGTCCATAATATACAGGCTGTAATCGTCGCCCAGCCCAAATATCAGTGCAGAGATAATAATGTTGATGATGTTGAAGCCTATGCCAAATATGCCCATAATACCCAATATCCATACCCAGGAAACAAACATGGGTATGAATGACACCAATGTAAGCTCCAAACGGCCATACGTTAACCACAACACAATAAGCACCAGTGAAGATGACATGATGGCGATGTTGGTAAAGTCTGAATTGATGATTTGCACCAGCTTGTTGGTAAGATATTGCTTATCTACAACCGTTACATTTTGGTCATCCTTAAAGGCATTGTATACTTCCACTTTATTCTTCGGCTGCGTTTGCACCAATGTTACAACGGTTGAATGGCCCGGCTTTTCGGTAATAAAATCATCCAGAAAAGTCTTTCGTATTTCTGCTATATTTTGTTTGCCTGCTGCATCAAAATCCTTATCCAAAAGGCTCTGGAAATTATCAAATGCCTGCGGTTTAAAACCCATCGCTGCACCTTGTTGCCTAAGTGAGGCCAGTAGTTTTTGCTTTTTCTCTGGTGTCCAATACTTTTTCCAAAAGGCAATGCGTGCTTTTTGTAACGAGTCGGATATAATGAATGACGAAACACCCGAATATTTTATGACGACATTTTTATCTTTTAGTTTTTCTATTTTGCCTGACAGTTTCTCGTTATTCAACAATGCCTCGTCAAGCGTTTTTCCCTCAGTAACCAGATAAACGGATTGCAGGGAGAATTGGTTTATTTTATTCAGTTTCGCCTCTGCCTTCTTAACATCTGGCGCCATATAATTCATACCCGATATATCAAATTCAAAGCTCACATACCTGGCTGTGTACCAAAAAACACAAGTAAGTAACACAATACCGGCCACAATATATTTGTTGTACTCCGGGTTGTAAGAAGCCATTTTGTCAATCCACGAAAACTGGATTATTTTATGGTGTTCCTGCTCTGTTTTGCTGCTCATAAACTGCGGCAGAAAAACAAGCGAACAAAAAGACGCGCCTATCAAACTAAAGGCCGCAAATAATCCGAGGTCTTTCAGCATTTCAGACTCTACAAACTCCAGGCAAAAAAAGCCCCCGATGGTTGTAAAGCTGCCGATGGTTAATGGCAGGGCAAGGTCTTTTATAACCTGTTCAATACTTTTGGTATGCCGGTAATGGTTGAACACATGCAAGGAATAATTTACCGCGATACCCAATACCACCGAGCCAGTGCCAAGTGCTATTACAGATATGCTGCCCTTAATAAAATAGATGGCTGTTAACGAAAACAACGAGCCAAACAACACAGGTATAAGTATAATAATGGGGGCACTTTTTTTGCGGAAGTACAGGCCCAAAAATAATACCAGCGCCAAAACCGTAATACCCTGTGTTATAAAAGTATCCTTACGTAATTGAAGCGCATTACCCGCAAACACTACAGAAGAACCAAAGTAAGTGGCATTTATATTTTTAAAATCTGCGTTGGTCAATCCAGCTATTATCCCGTCAAGCGTTTGCAACATCAGTACATTCTTTCCTGTATTGTCGGGCGGGTATGCCGGCGTAATAAACATCAACAGGTTCTTGTGGTCTTTGGTAACCACATAATCATCATACAGCTCAAAATTTTTATCGTATTGCAGTTGTTGCAATTTTTTAAGCGCGATAAATGATAAGCCCACAGGGTCGTTGACAATAACTTTTTTTAGGGCAAAACCAGTGGGGGAAGACAGTGTGCGCAAATCGTATTGCAGCGAGGTATTTATTTTATCAGGGGTAATAAGGGTGTCGATGGATAAATAATCCTTTTCATTCAAATAGATAGGCAGATGCTGGTGTATGGTTTCAAACAGTTGCAAAACCAAGCCGTCATCAACTTTAAAATTGGCTTTTTTAATATAGGGGGTAAGCTTACCCTGTACATGGGCCACAAACTCATCAGCAAAAGCTGCCAGCGAATCGGGGTTTTCGGCTGTGGTATCTTTCAACGATACCATAATAACCAGCCTGTCAATAAACTTTGAGTTTTGAAAAATCTCGTTGAGTTTTTCAATCTTTTTATCCTTGGGTATAATTTTCGAAATGTCTTCTTCAAACTTTACCCTCAGGCCAAAAAAAGCTAAAAATAGAAAAGCCGTACCAAAAATGATGTAAAAAACCGACCGGTTTTTTGCAAAATAACTGTATATGCGGATAAGGGTTTTTTCCATAAGGTTATACCAGTTCAACAGCCGTTATTGCCTTTCTTTTAAATAATTTAAGCAATATAAAACTTAACAGTGCGGCTGATGCGCCAGCTATAACAGCCAGGGTTATACTGCCATAAATATATTGCTGCAGGTTTGCGCTTATTAACTTTAATGAGATACTACTGTTGAAGGTTACTGCCGTGTTGTTTGCCCCAATCCAATAACCACCGCAACGGTAGCTGAGAAAAATAATTACCGGTATCATGGGTGGTATACTTATGTTGGAGGCGACTACCACCAACATTTTGTTAAGCTTAAAAAGTACCGCCAAAAAAATAGCCACCAATATTTGGAACCCCCAAATGGGAATAATGCCCATAAATACCCCAAAACCTATTGAAGCAGCTTTTACTTGGTCTGTCTGGTTTAGGTTCAATAATTGCCCGAGTATTAATTGTTTACTTTTTTTTTTATTAAAAAGTGTTCTAATAAAGTCGCGGGGTTTGATATAGGCGAATGCAATAATGACCAAAAAAGTATTGAGAATGCTTACCCTCGTAAAGTCTTGAAATGGCCTGAAATGTGATATACGCACTTCCTTCGGGGCATAATAAACAGTAACGGGCACGGAGGCTATACCGATGCCCCGCCAAGCGGAACGTACCAGTACCTCAATTTCAAATTCGTACTTACGCGTAATAAAGCGGCGGTTTTTAAGCAGGTACAAGGGGTACAGGCGGAATCCGGACTGCGTGTCGGGGCAGTCAATACCCGTCTCTACCTTAAACCAAAAATTGGAGAATTTATGGCCAAAACTGCTTTTACCGGGTATGGAAGCTTGGTCCATGTTTCGTGAGCCGATGATGATAGCGCTGCGTTCCGTTTCCAATGCTTGTATAAAAGAGGGCAGGTCTTTTGCAAAATGTTGCCCGTCCGAATCAATGGTTATGGCATAGTCATAGCCTTTTTCCACGGCAAACTTAAACGCCTTGCGCAAAGCCCAGCCTTTGCCTACATTTATTGGGTAGCTAACGCCCTGCACAAACTTGAAAGAGTCTATAATATTTTGGGTATCATCTGTTGAGCCGTCGTTTACCACAATAATATGTTCTGTATACTTTGCAACATCAGCAATTACGTTGCCAAGCGTGCCTGCGTTATTGTACGTGGGTATTATTACGCAAACTTTTAAACTGGTAAACTTTTCCTTAATTATTTCTAAGTGGCTCATCGGTAGTTGGTCTGGTACTGAGTATTAATTGAAAAAAATAAAAACGTGCGATTACTGGTAGCCCTTCATAAAAAATTTCAGCCCGGTTCTTTAGCTCCAAATGTAACAAGGTTTCATATCACCGCTTTGTTTTATCGCAAGTTTATTGTGTTTTGGCTGGCTGTAAAATTAAATATCAAAATGGTTACTAAATAATAAATAATTGTATTTGCCACCAGCACAACCTAACGATAAAAGCTTGTTGGAAGAGTGGGTTTGTAAACTTAATTGGGTTTGATATTGAAAAAACGGAGATAAAACCACTCTTAATTGCATGCAGAAAAAATTTAGCTGAAAAAGAAATAAATGTATTTTTGTCCAAACAGTTTTTTAAATCGTCCCTAATAATTAAAGAACAGATAAACCTTTCATCCCATGGCACATTTTCAAAACGAAGAGATTATTGAGAAAATAAATGCTTTTTTAGCAGAGGAATTTGAAATTAGTGCTGATAACATGCTGCCCAGCGCTAATTTGAAGGAAACCCTTGACCTTGACAGCCTTGATTATATCGATCTTGTGGTGGTAATTGAAAGCAACTTTGCTTTTAAGGTAAAACCCGAGGACTTTGTAGGCATTACAACCTTCCAGGATTTTTATGATTATGTTATAAACAATATTAAGGTAGAAGAACTGGCGTAAATAAATGCTGAAACGAAACGGCTCGTGCTATAAAAAGAAGAGGCTGTGATTGAAAATCACAGCCTCTTCTTTTTATATCTTCCAATCGTAAAATATTAGAAATCAAACTTTAATCTCGCACGTACGCCCAACTTGGAGATATTAGGATGGTCAAGATACGAAAACCGCCTTACCAAGTCTACCCTAAAAAACTTAAGTATGTTGGTTACACCGATACTGCCCTCAATGTAAGGCTTCCTTTCCAGCGTAAAAGTCTCGTTTTCAGGAAATTTGTACAATGATGGGTTTATGGCCGGGTTATTAACGCTCCGCACACCCCCATACAGCACCTTAAGTGATGCAACCTCCCTCAATTTAAGCTTTTTCAATAACGGTATCCGGTTAAAAATAAGCCCGTTAAGGTGGTAATCTATTGTTGTTGCGGCGTAATGGTCGCTCACAAACTCCAAAAAGTTCATTAGGCTGTAGGAGTTTAACTGGTAGGCAAAACTTTGGTTTGCCCGGTGTATGGTAAGCAACGGGTAGGGCAGTTTTCCAAATATGTACCCCCCTTCCAACACCACGTCGGCATAACCGAAAAGCGACAAGTAAAATCGTTTTTCAAACCGACCCTCTAACTTTTGGTAGTTATATTCACCCCCAAAAAACTTTTGTATCCCCTCGGTAAAGCGCAGGGTGTAAATAGGGTACTTGTTTACAATAGGCACTCGGTATACCTTGCTTTGGTAAAACTGTTCGTTGGGTGCCCACCTAATTTCAGCCGAAACCTCGCTTGTGGTTAACCGCGTTACCGTATCCATAACATTTTTTACATACACAATGTTACCGGCCGGTTTTTGCAGCCAGTTTTTAAAACCAAGCGCAAACGAAAAGTGGTTGCTAAACTCATGCACGTAGTTTACTTTGTATATATCGTTATACAGCCATTTGTCGTTTAAACCACGCTTTATGGAAAGTAAAAAATTGTCTTCCGTAATAAACTCAAGTTCCTGGCCGGGTATTTTGGTATCGCGTTGAAAACTGGCCTGTATGTAATTAAGGGGGAACTTATAAATAGATTGGTTGTTGATGGAGTAAGTGGCGCTTAAAAAATATTTCCACTGCCGGTCAACAAAACCAAAAGCCCCGTACGTTTCAAAATATAACCGGCTGCTTAGTTTGGGTGTCGTACGGCCGCCAAAACGGGTACGGTAGCCTTCCACCGGATTGTAGCCGAAAAAAGTGGGTACCGGCCCAATTTCAAAATAAGGGAATGACTTGTAGCCTGTTACCAGCAACGAAACCATATCTACCGTGCGGCGGAACGAGGGCATTTTGGCAAGGCTGTCAACATTGCTGTACACCTTTGTCTCAGCCACGCTTAACGGGGGCTGCCTGGCAATAGCCCAATAATTTTCAGGCTTGCGCTCGGCATCGATGGCTGTCACCACCTCCGGCCCGGCATAAACACTGTCGGGCAGGGCCTTGTTCACTGCCAAATCCCTCCAGTTTACCGTTCTTTCACCAAAAAAACCGCCATTTTTTTTCTTGCCCGATACCGTTGCGTCGGCATTCACCACCGACTTTATCAAAATATAATGCCCGTCCTCACTGTTTTTGCTAAACGTAAGGTCAATGTGCATTTCCTTAATAAAATTCAGGTTTATCTGGCGGCTTACAAACATGGTAATTTTTTGCACGGCATAATTACCATCCAATGTGATAAACATGGTGCCCCTAAACAGCAGGCCGCCGGTGTTGCGCGGATTAAAATACAGTTTGGCAAGCCGTAAGCCATTCTCATCCGTAACAGTGTCCCGTAAAAAAAACTGGTAGAAAGACGGGGCGAGGTCCGCAATCGGGCTCAAAAACTGGTAGGTGAACAAGGGGATATTGTTCTCATATATATCCACATCCTGATAAAGATTGTTCAGGTATTCGCTAACGCCATTATTATCAACATACTCGCCATAATTTACCTGCTTACGGCCCAGTATCACTGTTTTTTTGTTCGCCGGGTTTCTGCGGTAAAAGTTATCGCTTTCCGTCTCTTCCAAATAAACAGGGTTAAGGCTTTTACCGGGTATTTTAACCGTGTCGGGGTTGTCGAACAAAAAATGGTATTTCTGCAAAACCTTGCTGTCGGTTAATTTTTTAGGAATGCTGTTGATATAAACAGCCAGTTTTTCGTACTGTTTGTATTGCAGGTAGTCGTAATGCTGGGTGCGGTTTCTATCCCTGTTCTCAATTACCTTGCGGATGAGTTCCACGGCCGGGTTGTTCTTATTGCGGTACCTGGGCTGGCCTTTGCCGTTTATTATCACGTCGGCCAGTTTAAAGCCATCAGGTTGCATTTCAATGTCAACCTCCTGCACAGTGCCGGCCATAATATCCATTGTTTTGGTCTTATACCCTACAAACGATGCCACCACCTGTGAGTATGATTCAAATGCCTCAATAGAAAACCGCCCTGCCGAATCGGTTGACCGCCCCCGCCCGTCTTTGAAAAAGACGCTTACGTAGGGCATGGGCTTTTTTGTTTTTGCATCCCGCACAATACCTGTAACAACGGTATTTTGGGCAGAGGCAGAGTTGCCCCATAAGATAAATACGATAATTAATAGGAGTGTTAACGAAGAGTATATTCTAAGGCCCATCAGTTTGATTATTATTTCTGCTCACTACAAATTCCACATGCCGCTGCAAAATTCCGTATTAATTCCATTCCAAACGCACAAATATACAAAGTGATAGCAAGAAATATTTTTAACGGATCAACCACCCAAGGATTTCACTATTAAATTCAAGGTGACAATTTAGCCGGGTTCGACTCGGCATTTTGGAAGCAAGTCTCCAGACTATGCCCCTACCCTTTGGGATACTCATACCCTGTGGTTACTTCCTTCATTTTTATGGGGCGAACCTCAATGCTAGCCTTTGTGCCATAGGCAAATTCGGGGTTTTGTTTGGCAATGGCAACGGCCTCATCTAAGTTGTGGGCTAAAATATGGTAGTACCCAACCTGAAGGCCGTTTTCCATATCAAGTGGGGATTCCGTAAAATTGCCAGCCGTACCCGAAATGGTTATACCTTCCCGCAACAGCGGCTGGGCAGCAATCAACTGCCCGTTCTCCTTCAACACGCTTATATACATCTCGCAGGCCTTTAAAAAGGCTTTAAAATCTTCTGAGGAAAGCTCTGCTTTATTATCACCATTATTAAGGATGCGAAACATGTATTCCTTTTTCATACCGCCTAATTTGGTATGAATATAACGAATAAGGTGTTTCCCCGGCATCAAATAGTACCAACGGCCACGGTTGCCCAAACACTTGATAGGAAGATGAAGCATTTATCTTATCTTAACCCAGTCCTCTTTCAGCCCTTTTTGCTGCAGGTAATCATATAAAGCCTGTCCTTCCGCACCACCCACTTTTGCATGGTGCAGCATAGTAAAACCGTGCGGGCCGTTTGCAAAGACCAGTTTAGGGTAAGCCTCCAATATGGGCTTTACCAGTTCAGTACGGCCAAGCATCGTTAAAACAAATAACGTAACCCGGCTGCCCGCATCCAGCAGCAGGTTGGCAATATCTTTGTTGCCCACATGGCCCGCCCCTTCAATGGCCGCCTCAAAATCGCCGTTGCCCCAGTCAAACTTGCTGTAAATTAAATTGGGGTGTTCCTTCATCATTACCTGCATTTTGGCAATATCGCCATGCCCGGCAATTACAAATTCTTTTACTAAGTCCTGCGGGTAAGGGTCTGGGGCTGTTTGTTGGTTGGTTTGCGCTTTTGCGGCACTGGCAAACAACAGTGCGCCTGCGGCACCGGCGCCAGCATCTAATATAAATTTTTTCCTGTTCATGGCTACTGCCTGTTTTATGGCAGTTAAAAATACCATGCCCCTACCACCTGCAAAAACCGTTTACGCAAGGCGTGTTGCATACTTGGTAACCGGCATCTGGCTGCATTTTACCAGCAAAAACATACCTTTTACATAAACAGAAAGTGGTTAAAATTTTATTGGCGTACTTTTAAAACCAACAATTGTATCTATGCCCTGGCTGCTACGCAACAAAGTATATTATGCTGTTTTTACCGCTGTGTTCTTCCTGTTTTGGCTGTTGTTTAAAATGGGCGGGATGCCGGATGTGGCACACGCGCTGCTCTCCACCACCGTTGATGTAACACTTAGCATGTTAGCAATGTTTGTAACTGTGCATATACTGCTGCCTCTGTTTGTTTACCGTAATAAATATGCAGCTTTTACCTGTTGTTATATTGCACTGGTACTGGTTTGCGGTAGTATTATCATTCAGTCGCAGTTAAGCCTTGACGGCAGTTCACTTTCAGAATACCAGGCCAACATACTAAAATACCCCAAACACTATTTTTACTGGTTTTGGGCCGACCTTGTTTTTGGCTCTTATTTCCTGGTGTTTTTTATCTCTTCAGCAGGCGCAGCCATACGTTTTGCCTTTGACAGGGAGCAGGCCTTGAAAAGGGCCGAACAGATGGAAAAAGAAAAAATCTCCGCAGAACTCGACCTATTGAAAAACCAATTAAACCCACATTTTTTGTTTAATGCGCTTAATACCATCTATTATAAAATTGACCGAACCAACCGGCCTGCGCGCGAAACCTTGCAACGGTTCAGCAGTATGCTGCGCTACCAATTATATGAATGTGACAAACCTTTTATTGCCATTGAACGCGAACTGGAATGCATTGCCGCGTACGTTGATTTGCAAAAGGAAAGGCTTAACGGTAATTACAGTGTTGACTGCAGTGGATTTGACACCGTGAAGGGGTTGCAAATATCACCGTTTTTATTGTTGCCCATTGTAGAGAATTGCTTTAAGCATTTGTCGAACGGTTTGGATATGCAAAACAAAATTCACATTACCCTCACCCAAAACAACAACAGTTTTTGCCTTTCCACTTGCAACACGGTGAGTAACGATGACAACAACCCTGAAAAAGGCGGCATCGGGCTTGCCGCCATACGCAAACGGCTGCAACTGGTATACCCCGGCAAACATATATTGGTAATTAACCAACCGCCGGGCAGCTTTGAGCTAACCTTAAACATTGAAACCGTATGACGACGTTAAGCTGCATTATTGTGGATGACGAACCCATGGCAAGGAAGGGACTGGCGGAGGATATACAGGCTATTGGCTTTATTGAAGTAGCGGGCCTTGCGGCAAATGCATTACAGGCGGTTGAACTGATTACACAAAAGCAGCCCGGCCTTATTTTTTTGGATATTGAAATGCCGGGCTTTAACGGGTTGGAATTGATTAAAACACTTACCAACCCACCAATGGTTATTATTACTACGGCGTACCCTGAATATGCCTTGGAGGGGTACCAGCTTGATGTGATAGATTACCTTTTAAAACCCATAGCCTTTGACCGATTGGCCAAGGCCTGCAACAAAGCAAAAAGCCTATACGAACTTAAACAGCTTGCTCAGTTTAAAGCACAAACAGGCAGTGACTATATCTTTATAAAATACAATGGCAAGCATGAGAAAATATTGCTGAACGATGTATTGTTTGTGGAAGCCGCCAACAACTATGTTACGCTACACACCGTAACCAAAAGCTACCTTACCTACCAAACACTTAAAAAAACAGAGGAGAGCCTGCCTGCGGCCAATTTTATGCAGGTACACAAATCGTATATTGTTGCCATTGATAAAATAAGCAATATCAGCGGCAACGAAATAGCCATACAAAAGCACCGCATACCCATCAGCCGCAACTATAAGGAAGCAGTTATGCAACGGGTGTTGCATAGCAAAGTAATTGCCCGTTGAAATAATTGGATTTTATATTACTCGCGGAATAAAAACAAGCATTGCTCTCCGCCTTTGTTGGTGTTTTCACCATCAAAGTTCCTCCTCGTTGTATTATCAACCCGGTGTAATCGATGTTGGTGAAAACACCAACATCGGCGACTGAACACGATGTTAGTTCCACCCGAAGTATATTGAGGCTAATTGCCCGTGGTAGCTGCTTCATCTTTCTCCAACTCGCTAATACGGCTGAATACCAAAAAATCAATACTCGTTTTGCTGCCCTGTAAATAATGCCTGTACAGTATTAGCGCCTCGCGCCTAAAAACCCCGTTGGCGGTAACCTTGGCCGAAAGTGCATATAAAACATCAGCCAGTTGCTTTATGTTGTCCGTTGTATAGCCGTAGGTTTCAATCAATGTTCTCACCAGTTCTGTGTCTTCAATGCTGTTTAGGGTATCAACCATCAACGCTTCCTTGTCGGCTGCAATTTGCGCCTGCATAATGCCCTGTATCTCATCTTCGCTTTCATCGCCCGCCGGAAGGTTGAGCAGTTTCTCCAACAACCGTCGCAACGCTTTGGACACCTCGTTAATTTGGGTTAGGATATAATCTTGTCTGTTTTCCATGTGTGAGGAGGTTGGATAGATTCATACAACATTGCATGATAACTAACAGCAAGCAAATATAAGTCAATCAATGCCACACCAACAGATATAGGCCACAACCCAAACATGGCCGAAACCCGCTGCGATACATTTCAGATGGCCATCGTACAAATAATTCGAGACCCGCCGCCAACCTGTGCAGGTATTATGACGGCACTTCAATATTACAGGCAATGCTAAAACTACATGCCTGTTTATAGATGACAAGTTAATGTAATTTCACCCCAGCGGGGTGCCGTGTTTATAGTAAAAAACGTTTATGCCTTTCGGCTCCGGATGGAGCCACGTGGTGTATCCGATGTTATACCCGCAATGTAGGGTACGAGGCTCCATCCGGAGCCGGTATTATCTTTTACGTCTCTTCTATAAACACGCAACTCCTCTGGAGTTACTGGCGAAACTGGCCGAGGCAGAGCTTTTTTTTATCTAACCGACATCGAAAGGCATAACACTAAAAAGGAATATTCACTCCCGTATTCCATATAAACC
>Ga0364894_10310_pt1 | contig 23018 bp, 17 predicted proteins | sample ExccelJu500001D4_FD_206942 | JGI IMG/M metagenome (GOLD analysis project Ga0364894, IMG submission 206942) | Enriched cells from Trout Bog Lake Hypolimnion, Wisconsin, USA - BchlTB.July16.5000.01.D4 | ecosystem: Environmental > Aquatic > Freshwater > Lake > Hypolimnion/Profundal zone | place: USA...
TTGTTACCAGTGTTATGGTAAGCGACCAAGACAAAGCCTTAGCATTTTATACCGAAGTATTGGGCTTTATTAAAAAAACTGACATACCCATGGGAGGCCAATACAGGTGGCTGACTGTTGTTAGCCCCGAAGTGCCAGACGGTGTTGAACTGCTGCTGGAGCCTATGGCGTTCCCTCCCGCACAGGTATACCAAAAAGCTTTATTTGATGCGGGTATACCCTGCACCATATTTGGCGTAACTGATATACAGGCAGAATACGAGAGGCTGCTAACATTAGGTGTGGCATTTAAAACCAAGCCAACTGCCATGGGGCCGGTAACCATTGCCGTATTAGAAGACACCTGCGGCAACTTTGTGCAGATGGTGCAGCGGAATTAAAGCTATGTGCAATTAGATTGTAATTAATCATAATCATGGAGGTAAAGGGATTTGAGAACAGCCTTTTATTTCCATGGTTTGTTATTTTATATTTGCGTTGGTTTCTTTGTATACCTTTTTAAAATCATCGCTAAAACAAACAATGTTCAACTATAAAGAAATAACCGCAGCAGGCAGCATTAATAACTATATAAGAAAGTTTTGGGTACTCGACCACTCAAGCAGCCCATTATATAGCGATGCAAAATACGCCCTGCCTAACGGTTGCTTTACGATTGCGTTTATAAGTGGCGGTGGGGTTATTTTAGACAGTGCGAAAAAAAAAGAAACAGTTACAAGCGGCATCTACTTAATCGGGCAAATAACCAAAAGGTTAAAGGTTGTTGTTAGGCCCTATACCAAGGCAATTATGGTACAATTGCCAGCATGGTCTCCCTCGCTTATTACTAAATTTCCATTAAGCGAGTTAACCGGCCAGTTGGTTGATTTCGGCATGGTAAACAAAGCATTGTATAAAGCCTTTAGCAATATTGATATTACTGATGAGCATTTACTAATCAGCAAGGTGTACATGGAACTTGAAAATTATTTATATGAAAGCCATGATTCAAGTTTTATCAAAAACACCATACGTTTATTTACGGCTAACTTAACCGATGCGCCTTTAAAAATATCAGATATAGCCCTCAACACAGGCTATTCCAAACGGTATGTCGAGAAAAAATTCAATCTTCTCACAGGCCTCTCCCCAAAGGAAATGTATTCTATTTTGCGGATGCGCAGTTTGGTACAAACATTACACAAAAGTGACAATGAAATGTCGCTTACAAAGCTCGGCTTTGAATTCGGCTATTTCGACCAATCGCATTTTATTAAAGCCTACACCAACATCATGGGCAGCCTACCCAAAAAATTTTCTGCACAGGAGTATATTTTGCCTGTTAACTTCTAACCGTTCGCTTTTTTACAATTCTGGCAACATTAACACTGTTAGTTTTGAAAAATATTAAATTGTTTTTCCATGTTGTATCCCGTAAAAAAGAGCATTACCCGCAGCCTTGTTGTTTGTTTAATATTGTGCAAATCTATCGTTCCTTCTTTTGCCCAATCAGACTTTTACTCGTTAACCGATACCTTAAACAAGGTTTTCACGCGGGAAGCGCTACCGGGCATGTCGGTAATGCTTGTGGACAGCGACAAAATTATATATCAAAAAAGTTTTGGGTTCGCGGATATTAAAAACAACATACGTTATGATGCAAACACTATACAAAATATTGGCTCCGTTAGTAAAAGCCTCATCAGTATAGCCATCCTGAAATGTGTTGAGCTAAAGTATTTTACCCTGGAAACAGATATCAATACCATACTGCCTTTTAAAGTGGTTAACCCCGCGCACCCCGGGGATGTAATAACTGTTAGGCAATTAACAAACCATACATCCGGCGTAATTGACAACCCGGCCATTTATCCTAACTCCTATAAATTTTACCCGGCCTTGCGCTCCTACGACAGCGCATTACTAGAAAAAATTGAGGGTATGGGATACCAAGGAAAGGTGAAGGATACCACCATTAAGCAGTTTTTTTATAACTACTTATGCGAAAAAGGAAAATATTATAGCAAAGATAATTTTAGTGCCAACAAAGCGGGTGAAGCTTACTCGTATAGCAATTTAGGTTCGGCATTGGCCGCCTATCTGGTAGAAATTAAATCGGGCATGTCGTACGCAAATTTCACCAAACGGTATATACTAAAGCCTTTGAAAATGGATAATTCGGGGTGGTTTATAAATGCAACAAATCTAAAAAAATACGCCCGTTTATATTTTGACCAAACCGCAGATTTCCCGTTGTACTCATTGTTAACGTACCCCGACGGCGGTTTAAGAACATCTGCCAACGATTTGGGTAAATTTTTACAGGCAGTAATAAAGGGATATTTGGGCGACACTGCGTTATTAAAACGTACATCATTCAAACAATTGTTTACGCCCATGTTTACAACTGCCAACGCACCCAAAAACATAAACCTGCAAAACCGAAACAAAGGTGTGTTTTGGAACCTGTATGGCAATGGCACAATCGGGCTGGATGGCGACGACCCAGGTGTAAGTTCCTATCTCTTCTTTAACCCGGCCACAGGCAAAGGCGGCTTGTTTATTTGCAACCAGTATCTTGATAATAAACAACCTATTGTTGATTTATTGGTGGAGGCAACATTGTAGCTATGTGTAACATTGTTCATTATATATTTGTGAGAACGAAATTGCCGGTGCCATTAAGTTAATTGCATATGAAAAAAATACTGCTTGTTTGCCTTGGGCTGTGCTGGTACCAAGGTAATGCACAAAAGAGCACACAAAAACAACCCAATATAGTTTGGATTGTTTGCGAAGACATCTCCCCATACCTAAGCTGCTATGGAAATATTGAAGTAAAAACGCCGAACATAGACCAACTGGCGGCCGAAGGCATACGCTACAGCCATGTTTATACCACAGCAGGTGTTTGCGCGCCCAGCCGCTCAACGCTTATCACGGGCATGTACCAAACATCCATCGGCACACAACACATGCGTACCATAAACGGGGCAGCAGGGGCCAAATACTCACCTGTGCCCGATTATTCCGCGGTGATACCTGATTATGTAAAATGCTTTCCTGAATACCTTAGGCAAAGCGGGTATTACTGCACAAACAACGAAAAACAAGACTACCAATTTGAGGCACCGGTAACGGTTTGGGATGAGAACGGCCCGGCAGCCTCTTGGCGCAACCGGCCAGCAGGCAAGCCTTTTTTTGCAGTGTTCAACCTATTCATAACGCACGAATCGCAACTGTTTATGCGCGAAAAAGACAGCCTGCTGGTTGACCCCGACAAAATAACCGTGCCGCCTTTTTACCCAGACACAAAAACCGTACGGCGAGGCATTGCACGCCTATTTACCAACATTCAAATAATGGACAGCCAGGCCGGCAAATTGATTAGCATGCTTAAGGCAGACGGCCTATACGAAAACACCCTTATATTTTTTTACAGCGACCATGGCGGTGCCCTGCCATGGATGAAAAGAGAAGTGCTGGAACGGGGCATACACATACCCCTCATCGTAAAACTACCAGGCAAAAAGCAAGCAGGAACCCGGTGTAACGATATGGTGAGTTCGGTTGATTTCGCACCCACTGTTCTATCGTTGGCAGGCATAAAAATACCCGCCTATATGCAGGGCTTTGCTTTTTTAGGCCCACAAAAAACACCTTCCAGAAAATATGTTTTTGCCGGGCGCGACAGGATGGATACAGAATACGACCGGGTTAGGGCAGTGCATGACAACCGTTATGAATACCTATATAACTACATGCCCGAAAAAATATATTACCAAGATATTGAATACCGCAAAAGCATACCCATGATGCGGGAGATTCTGGCGCTGCGCGATGCGGGCAAATTGGATTCCTTCCAGGCGGCGTGGTTTAAAACAAAGCCGGTGGAGGAACTATATGATATTGAAACCGACCCCAATGAATTGCATAACCTTGCCGCAATACCTGCATACAAGGCTAAACTGGTGGAGCTGAGAACGGCATTCCATAAATGGAGCGACGCCGTGGGTGATTTAGGAGCCCTGAGTGAAAAAGAGATGATTAGTAAATGGTGGGATGGAAAGAATACCGCACCGCAAACCGATACGCCCACCATAGTAAAAACAGGTAACGGCGTTACCATACATTGCCAAACCAAAGGAGCCTCCATTGGCTACCGGATTGTAAAGGGCGGCACGGCTACAAAACCCGACATGCATACAGTTTCCAGTTGGGACTTTGGCGGTTTACTAAACCCATCTTTAAAAAACGGACAGCAACACTTGGCCGCCCCTGTTTGGAATGTGTATAACGGTGAACCCATCCAGCTCGGCACCGGCGACACCCTTAAGATAAATGCCCTGCGCATAGGTTTTAAGGCAGCTGTGGTGGATTATGTTGGGGGTAAGTAACATTGAAGAAAAGCTATTTTAATTTGGAGAATTTTGTTATTAAGTGCATTTACCTTTTCAATCCCCAATAAAATTAGCAACGCCTATATAAACGATAACATTGTGTTGTAAGAGCACAAAAAGAGATTGTGAAGATTCCTTATCGCCAGGGTGTGAAATAAAATAGCCAGTATTGGATGGGCCACTGGACTGCACATCATGCAGATAAACGCTTTTCCTCTTGCTAATTTTTCTTAACTCATCCAAAGTCAAGGATACTCTTATGCCTTCCTTAGTCCTTACCGTTGGCGACTTGGTTGTAACCCCAACCAATTCAAAATCAGCGTTTTTTATCGCTCTTTGCTTAAAAAACACAAGCGAAAACTCAATGTTCTGATAGGTACAGTTGTAATACCTTGCCGGGGATAATAATCCTGAATCATTACCTTTATTTGAACCCCTGTCGACATTTTCTGTTTTACTCGTATCCAATAATTTTACTTTAAAGCTATCTTCTAGAGCTTGTTTGGTTATGCCAATTTTAAATGGGCCAATACCTTCACTAGAGGCTATTACTGGTTGTATATTTTGGGCTATTGCAATAAATTGCATACCTCCAACTACAAAAAGCATTAAAACAATTATTTTCATTGCATCTATTTTTATTTCGAAACGCAGCGTATTGTTAATAAGGTGTTTAACCGATCATACGAACAAAGGTTTTACCCTTACGTCGAAATGCCCTGCGGAATACTTAGGACAATGAGGGGCGCATTGGCGGAGTACTTTACTTAGGTATGTGATATTAAAATTAGGCTATTATTTTCCAATTCCCCCATATATGCAATCGCCGAAAGGAGTCAATCTTTGTGCCATTATACTCTGTAACAGTATTGTTTGCATTTGTAAAAAAAACAGTTGCTCCATTTGCTAAGAGCGTTACACTAATCTCTTTCGAGAGCAACAGTAAAAGCCGCCGCTAGCCAAAAACCCTTTTTCATCCCGTGGTTCCAAAATACAATTTAGTTGAGGATGGCTTCAATTAACAACCCTGCCCCAACACAGGCTTGCCCCTGACCTTTATCTTCTGCAAAAGGGTTTTTGCCAATAGTTCAAGATGCATAGCTTATTTTTTTGAACACTGCACCCATCTATTGCACTTGCAAATCAAATTTGCCGTTTGTAACCGGTATTTGTTTTGTGCGACCTTCAAATAAATTGGTTAACGTGCCACTAAATGTACCCTGCACGCTGGATGCGTTTGCGCCTGTTATTATGATAGTAAAAGGCGGGTTGGTTGTAAATGTGGAACTGGATGTACCCCAGATGGTTACGCTATTATCGGGGTTTACCGCGTTATAATTAATTGCTATTATATAGCCGTTTACTAAGTCAATGGCGTGGCTTTGGTCGGTATTATAGGTGCCAGGCTTTACTGTGGTATTATTGTTTTTAGTAATTGACAATTGAAATTCAGGTACGTTACTGCCGTTAAAGGGGTCACGGAATCCGTCTGTGCTAAAATCTGGAAGGCCGCTAAAAGGATCAGTTAAAGTAACGTGGGCGTTGTTTAAAAACGTAAAATCCACGCCGTTAATAGTACAACTGTAAACACTTTTGTACGCCGGTGCATCATTTACCGTAACATTAATGGTACAGCTGGAGTTTGTGGTAGTTGCAACCGTAATAGGTATTGTGCCTGCCGCTGTAGGGGTGCCGTTTCCGGTTAAAGTAACGGGTATATTGCTGCCTGCCGCTGCAAAATTACCTGTTGCTGAAAAGCTTATGCCGTTTGTTAAAACCGATGCTATTATATAGGAGCCTGGTGTTGTTACATTAACATATACCGTAAGTGTGTTGGCGCTTGTTAATGGCGTTTTTGCCTGGTAGGTACCGTTTGCCACGGCATTGGTACAGGCATTTGGCGAGCCGGCCAGGGAGAATACGGCTACACCTGCCGCCGGGGCAACCGTTACTGAAAATGAACAGCCGTTAGTGCCTGCTGTAAAACTGCTTGTACCTGCCGCAGTTGGCTTGCCCGTAGCTTTTAAGGTAACCGTTTGTGTGCCAGCAGCTGCAAATGACCCGCTGCCGCTAAACGCAATACCGTTTACTGTTGCGGTGCTTATACTGTATGTGCCTGCTTTGGTTACGGTGGCGGCAATGGTAACAGTGTTGCCTGCGCCAACGGCAGTGCCAGCCGTATATGTGCCGTTAACGGTTGCTGTTGCACAGGCGTTTGGTGCACCATCTAAGGTAAATTCTGCCAAGGAGGAAACCGACGGAACTACAGTTACCGGGAAGGAGCAGCCATTAACACCGGCAACAAAGCTGTTTGTACCTGCCGCAGCAGGTATGCCTGACGCTTTTAAGGTGACGGTTTGCGCCCCATTGGTTGAAAACGAGCCGCTGCCGCTGAACGTTATGCCGTTTACTGTTGCGGTGCTTATACTGTACTTGCCAGCCTTGGTTACATTGGCTGCAATGGTAACGGTGTTGCCTGCGCCAACAGCCGTACCCGCAGTGTACGTGCCACTAACTGTTGCAGTTGCACAAGCATTCGGTGCGCCATTTAAGGTAAATGCTGCCGCAGTTGAATCCGTTGTTGCGGCAACCGTTACGGGGAAGGAGCAGCCATTGGTACCAGCCGTATAATTGTTGGTACCCGCCGCAGTTGGTGTGCCGGATGCTTTTAAAACGATGTTTTGTACGCCTACGGCCAGTTGGCCGGTACCGCTAAAATTTATGCCATTAACTGTTGCAGTGGTTATACTATATGTACCTGCATTGGCAACACTGGCCGCAATGGTAACAGTATTGTCTGCTGTAGTTGCTACCCCTACCGTATATGTACCGCTTACCGTTGCCGTTGTGCAGGCATTGGGCGAGCCGTTTAAGGTAAATACAGCAGTATTATTGGCTGCGGCCGCCACGGTTACGGAAAACGAGCAAGCTGTTGCTCCAACGGCAAAAATGAAAGTACCGCCGGCAGCAGGCGTACCGGATGCCTTTAACAGAACCGTTTGAACTCCTGTGGTGGTAAATGTGCCAGAACCTGAAAACTTTATGCCATCCACAGTGCCGGATGTAAGTGTCCAAGTGCCGATTGTGGTTACATTTACCGAAAGGGTAACGGTGTTAGAGTCAGTTGCCGCTATGCCCGCCGTAAAATTGTTATGTGTTGCTATTTCCTGGCAAGAACTGCCAGCCCCCGAAAGGGTAAAAACAGAGGTTCCGCCTTGGGAATTGTTACTGTCTAAAGGTCCCGGATCGTATTGTTTATTGCAGGCTAAAAACAAGGAAAATGCCAATATAGCTAACAAAAAAAGAGTTTGGGCTGGACGTATCATACAAATGAATTTTATTCTAAGGATTTCGTTATTTGGCAAAAATACGCAGTTTTAGGGGTTCTTTTGCAGCCGCTTTAAGCTTAATTTAAAGTTTATATTTGTAAACAGCCCCAATCATTTTTAGCCGCTAGCATTATCATCGAAAACCGAATTGATTTGTGCTAGGGCTATCCCTTATTATAGGATTTATAGCATAATCGGCATTTCCTTGCGGAATATGACGAACTAACAGGGACTAACAAAATCAATCAAGCAAATTATGGAAACCACACACGCGCGCGACTTGATAATACTATTCCCTAAAAAATAAATCACTCATTTGAAAAAAACGAAACTGGGAGTTTCTGCAATGTATATTTCCTTAAAAAAGATTTTGATTCAAAAGGAATACCGATAATGGTTCTTTCTACTGTAAGTTTATTTCCATTTAACTCAAACTTTTGGGTCAAGCATGAAGTTATATCATTAATTGTTTGGATAATATTTTTTACTGAATCGTATTTTGGGTCAAAAACATTTAAATAATATACTGGCTCACCCCCTTGATAAATTATCCATTCGCCATAAGCGCTATCTGCCAACTTATAAATATATTTTGTTCCATGGAACAAGGTTCTTACAGGTGTCACTAATAAATTAATTTCTTCAGTTTCTATGATATTTTTAAGTGTTTTCTCAGTTATATTCTCGAATTTTTAAGAAAATCCAAATTATATCCCGACCTGACTTTGCTATCAGTTAAGCTTTTGCTTTTTACTGCGTGCGCTGCAAGACTTTTATTGCACCTCCGTAACCTAAGGCAACTGAGCAGCAACAACTTTTTTTTACCATGCTTACTGCGCCAAAGGGAAGCTTACTACTCAAGACCGAAAGTATTTAGCCTTAATTATCTCCGTTTTATCATATGGCTTAACAAATTCGATTTCATACCCCGGTATCATGAAATCAGTGTCTTCCATTGATTCATGGTCTGTGCCCTTGTCATCTAAATGATGAAACCAAATACAGAAGCCTAGATCAGATTGTGGAACGATTGGAATCGTTCGTGTCGCTGAAATATGAATAAACCGATTTGACTGTTTTATCAAAGGATATAGGTTTGTGTCTAATGAATCAAACCAGCTTATCAAAATAAATGTAGTATCATTTTGTGTTTGCCATATACCATAATACTTATTATTTCCAGTTTTTTGCATAAAACCAACAATAGTGTCTTTAACAATCTCCGGCACAAAATACTCTATCCCTTTATTTTCCTGTGAAAAGGCGCTATATTCCGTAAAGAATAATATAAAGGCTAATACTGCGAATTTTCGTTTCATTGTATTTTTTTTGGTGTAAAGTGAATTTAAATTCTACGAGGTATTCTAGCCGACATTTGAATATACGTTGGCACGTTTCGATAAAGGGAAACATTCGTTACCAAATCAAATTCATCCGCAAGATCGCATTTTCAAATTCAGTTGGCACATTTGCCAATACAAGCTTCTAGTACTATCAAAACAAAAACCAGCCATACATAACTGCATGGCTGGCTTAATTCGTTCAAACAAATACCCTCAGGCCAAAAGTCTAAAACACGTTATACCCAAAGCTAACATAGTACAACGCGCCTATTGACGGGTTGCCAAAAGCCGTGGTGTAATAATGATTAAGTATGTTGGTGCCGCCCAGTTTGATGAGCGATTTAATTTTAGGCAGTTTGTAACTTATCTGTGCATCAATAGTGGTAAAGGCAGACACGTCGCCCTGTTTAAAGTCGGCTTCGGTATAATAAGCATCCTGCCAGCGCAGGTTTACGTTAAAACCAAACAACTTGCCGGGGCCAAAGCCGCTGTTACCCACACCCAGGTTTGCACGGTATTTTGGCGTATTAAAATAAGTGGCAAAATTGGGGTCGGGGTTATCAATCACGTCGCTGGAAAGGTTGCCGCTAATAGTCAATGTTTGGGTTAACAAATAGTCGCCGCCTATGCCAAACCCTTTGGTATGCACTGTGTTGGGGCTGTTAACAGAAATAGAGAACCCTGTTTGGGTGGCTAACTGTATAGCAGATATACGGCCGATAAAATCCTTATACGTGGTATAATAGCCATATACATCCAACAGAAATCTTTTACCAAACAGGCCTTTATAGCCCACCTCGTAACTGTTAACGGTTTCGGGCTTGTATGTGCCAAAGGTTTGCTCAACCAAACTGCCGGGGTTGCCGCTGGCTTTGTATGCTGCCACGCTGGCCGGGGTGTACACTTTATAGGTGTTAAACTGGTAAAAGTCGCGCAACTGGGGCAGCCCACCTATTAATATACCCGCTCCAGTATTTAGGTTTATCCATTGGTTTTGGTTGCTGGGAAAACGGTAGGCGTTCTGGTACGATAACCTAATGTTTTGGTCGGGTGCTACAGTAACAACGCCGCTTATCCTTGGCGTAAACTTGCCTTTAAAGTTGTCATTTTTATCATAACGGCCGCTAGCGGTTAATTTCAGCTTATCATTAAAAAACTTCTTAGCAATCTGTATGTAAGCACCGTACTCGGCAGTGTTTATCGGGCCTGTACTGTCCGCAAACAAAGTACCTTGGGAGTTAAGCCTGTAAATACGGTAGCTGCCGCCCACCAACACTTCGGCAAACTTTACCATGTTGGTAAAATTGTACTGCCCTTCAAAATGGTACAGGTTTGTTTTATCCAAAAATTTGCCGCCTTTAGGTATAGGTTTGCTTACTACTTGGTTAAATATCGTTTTAAATTGGTCGCTGCCTGCAACCGGGCGGCCTTGGTCGGCATAAGCTCTTGCAGCAGCATTGGCGGCAGTGGTTGATGCGCCTGCCGCTATCGCCTGAAAATACGCCGCGGTATACTGCGGGTACCATGTTGTGCTGGGCTTCCATGCTTCGTTAAAAAGCTGCGCCGCAATGGTGGCGTTAAATGCATCACCACTGTTTTCTTGGGTGGTGTACGCCTTAAAAAACCAGTTGTCATTCTTTATTTCAAACTTGTACTGGCCTATCTGCAGGTTCTTTAATGAGTAACGGTCGCTACCGGTATACACAGTGTTTCCTGTGCCATAGTTGCCAATCAGCGACATTTCTGTACCCGGCGCTAGTTTATAATACAGGCCGCCGCTAACTTTTATATCTACCGTGTTATTGTCAATAAACTCGTTTTCTTTATACCCCGTGCGACTTACGTTTTGGTTGGGTATTAAGTTGTTCCTCAAACCAAAATAAAAAGGCACCAGGTTTGTTACAGAGCTTTGCAAAGCGGTTGGAAGCGAACCGATGAAAGCACCAATTTGCGCAGGTGTTGCATTGGCAGGCAATGAATTATTCATTAAGGCCACAATATCAAGCGTATTTCCTGTGGCGGCTAATATGCCTGCCCTTGTTTGCGACTCTACTGAGTTTGCAACGCCGTACATGTTTGCGCTTGTTTCATCACCATATACGTTTACACCTTCATAATTGGGGTCGCTTGCCCTGGTGCCGGGTATCACATGGCTGCCACTGCCTGTGCCTGCACCCGTGTAATCGCTTTCGTTGGTGGCAAGCCAGTCTTTGGCCTGTATAAACTGTAAGCCTACTTTAAAGGCAAAACGGTTGCTAACTTTCTGACCCCAGCGCATACTAATATCAGTGTAAGGTGATGCGCTCACGGGGTCGCTGCTGCTGCCACCGCCGCCAACATGGTTTACCCCCATTTTAACTTGGGCGCTAAAGCCTTGGTATTTGAAAGGATTTTTTGAGTTGATGAGCAAGGTACCGTTCATACCGCCGCTGCCATACAGTGCGGATGATGCACCAGGCAGCAATTCCATACTCTCCACATCAAGTTCGGTAAGCCCCACCACGGCGCCAACCGAAAAGTTAAGGCCGGGTGCCTGGTTGTCCATTCCGTCAACAAACTGGTTTACCCTGGTATTACCACTGCCGTTAAAGCCTCTGGTTGTTACCGAGGTAAAGGTGAGGCTTGAGCTGGTAACATCAACACCCTTTAATGTTTTTACAATATCGTAGTAACTGGTAGCGGGTGTGTTTCTGATAGCAGAAACCCCTACCCTTTCAATAGATACCGGCGATTCCAGTATACGCTCCGGAACCCGCGATGCTGCCACCACAATATCCTGGCCAAGCGTAAATGCAGGTTCTAATAAAATTTCCGGCTGTTCACCCGGCACTGTTACCTGTACCTCCTTGCCTGCATAACCTATTGAACTGACAACTATGGTAAATGGTAGGGGCTGGGAGGTTACTAATTTAAAATTTCCACCCTCATCAGTAAAGGTGCCGGCCTGGGTACCTTTTATGGTAACCGACACAGCCGCCAGTTTCTCTTTTGACTTTGTGTTTATAATGTGGCCTGTTATAGTGGTTGTGGTTTGCGCAAAACCTGTCGCCGATAACAACAATGCAGCCGTACATAATACACAGGATATTATCTTTTTCATTTGGCAATAGTTTTAATAAATAGCAAAGTACCATTTGTTAAATACATGATGAAATATTATTGTATATTATTCGCTCTTTTATCTTCTTTTAAGGTTTGGATGCTATAAAATACCCCCAGCCTAAAGACAGCCTTAAGCACGTTACGCTGTACAACAATAAATCACTTTATATACCCCTATTGCGGTTTAATTATAAAAACTATTTTTGCGGCATGGCAACATTTCAATTTCCCCGGCAAACTGCTTTTTATAAAGGCAAGGTTAGAGACGTGTATACTATCAATGACAACTGGCTTGTGATGGTGGCCAGTAACCGTATTTCGGCCTTTGATGTTATATTGCCCGAGCCGATACCGTACAAAGGCCAGGTGCTAAACCAGGTGGCCACCTACATGCTAAATGCCACCAAGGATATTTGCCCCAACTGGTTGATTGACGCACCCGCCCCAAATGCGGCCCTGGGCCTGCGCTGCCAGCCGTTTAAAATAGAAATGGTGGTGCGCGGTAACCTTACCGGGCACAGTTGGCGCACATATGCCTCTGGCAAACGGGAGTTGTGCGGCGTAGCCTTGCCGGAGGGGATGAAGGAGAATGATTATTTCCCCACCCCGATAATTACACCATCTACCAAGGCTGATGCCGGGCATGACGAAGACATATCCAAAGAAGAGATTATAGCCCAAGGCATAGCCACCGAAGAGGATTGGGCAATATTAGAAAAATATGCACTGGCACTTTTTGCAAGGGGCAGGGAGATTGCCGCCAAAAGGGGCCTGATACTGGTTGACACGAAATACGAGTTCGGTAAATTGAACGGCGAGATATATTTGATGGATGAGGTACACACACCCGACTCATCCCGCTATTTTTACGCCGAAGGCTTTGAAGAAAGGCAGGCGGCAGGCGAACGCCAGAACCAGTTGAGCAAGGAGTTTGTACGCGAATGGCTGATAGCCAACAACTTTATGGGCAAAACCGGCCAAGTGGTGCCCGTGATGGATGCGGAATGGGTAAACACCATTAGCAAACGGTACATCGAGCTATACGAGCTGGTAACAGGCTCAACTTTTATACCCCAGGATTTGGGAGACGATGAAACCTATGCAAGAATATTGGCATCGCTGGAGAAGAACGGGGTGTTGGGGTAAGGAGATTATTAGTTAACCCATTGCGGAAGCGGTAAGCAATCACAAAACTGCGTAAATGAGGCACATTTATTGGCTTTGTACAATTGCATAAAATCTTCTTTGGTTATAACGCCCAAAATTTGATTAACATCTCCTTTGCTTTTGCTATAATTTTTACCAACTAAAGCAAAGAGATTTTCTATTATTTCTGCCGGATGGAAGAAATGGGTCTCAGGGTCAAGCTTATTTAAAGCGTGGTTTAATTGATGGAGGATGTATTCCTGCGTCAACCCGTCGTCAATTTTTTCAAAACATCCGTCGAAGCCCAATATCCAAGCCTCCACTTCCATAATGGCAAAGCAGAAATGCATTAATTCTGGAGATTTTATTTGTGCAGAGTAGCCTTTTTTAAACTTATCAGTTACCGCAGGGTCAATTTTACCACCAGATTGCTTTCTATACTCCAACGAATACATATCCCGCAGACCAATAATCTTGCTAAAGCCCGCATTCAGCATATACTCTTTTCTCCGCAGCATCCTAGTTAAAACATTCGCATCGCTGCCCACATTTATAATTTGAAAATATGAATTTGCTGAAGGATTTGGATATGCGTACTCTGTAGAATGGAATTTGCTGTCGGTAAAAAGCGTATAGCACTCCAGCCAAATGTTTTGGTAGTCAAATACTTTTAACAAAAGTTCCCGTACAAATATCAATTCGGTTTGGCCTTCAACAAAAATGGCGGTCTTGGTCACGGTTACAGGTTTTGGGCAATATAGTCGGATGCGAAAAAGTCAAAATTGGATAAGCCGGTAAACTTAAAATCCTCAAACAATGACGGATGGTTTTTGGCGTTGATAGCCGTAACAACCTGCCCGTTACGTTGCAGCACATTCCAATACTTTAAGTCAACCACATCCATCAAAAACATATCGTTAGACGTTGCGATTAATTGTATATTGTTAGCCAGGCATTTTTCAAATAAAAGCTTTCCTAATTTAGTGGCACGCTCATAATCAAGGCCTTCGCATAGGTCGTCAATTATGATGGTTGCGGTCGATTTCTCACTGACCAAATTTTCCGCAAAAATTAAAACAGCCAAACTTCTGAACATTCCTTGTGAGACCTCGTGTTGAACAATACTGCTATCTACGTTTTCTTCCGTTAATACAATGCTATTGTAGTTCGGTGAGATTAAATGAATTCTTATGGCTTCCACAGGGAAGCCAATTTCTACCAGTTCTAATCTTACTTTATCTCTATTTTCACCTTTAAGTTGAAGCCATAATTTAGATACAGGGTCATTGCCAGATAACATTCCATAATCCGCGCTGTCAAGTCCATTTTTAGGATAAACACTCGAAAATTTAAACCCAAATGATTGCTCGGCCCACCTAACAACTTCCTCGATATAAGGATATTTTCTAACGTCCCGCGCAACATGAATAACAAGTTTATTAGAAGGGGGGTAACTTGTTTCTAAATTTTTGGTTAAGACATTTTTTATTTGGAAGCTGCCTTCATTTCTCTCAAAAAACAGTTCATCATTAATGATCATTTTTTCCTTTAAAAAATAACCATTTTCACCAATCCTAATTTCAAACTTATAATGAAAATTATCGCTTCCATTAAAAAATCTAATATCCCATTCCCCTGCGGTTAATTGGCTCTTTTGACAAATTATTTCATATAAAAGCTGTAAGACACCCAATGTTCTTGTCTTCCCGGTGGCATTCTTACCAACTATTAAACTCAACTCCTCAAACTCAATATCCTTAAGTTCCCAATCGGCAGTTTTATATGAGAGCGCTGTTAATCGCATTTAATGTATTAAATTAAGCTAATGTACAATTTTATAAAATGCCAGCAATTATAAACCACTATCCCCAATTATAGTCAACTTGTCCGCTTCCCCCAGCCTCGGCCTTAACCTAACTTTTCTTTTACTAAAAATGTTCTGGCCTTTGTCAATGCCTTTGCGTATCTCCTTTTGCCTTTCTTCGGGCATGTGTATGGTTTCTTTACATTCAATGGTGCAACAGCCGTCGTATTGGGCGGTGCAGTCCTCGCATTGTATAAACAACAGGTGGCAGCCGTCGTTTTTGCAGTTGGTATGGGTATCGCAGGATTTACCACATTGGTGGCATTTGGCTATAATATCATCGGTAATGCGTTCGCCCAGCCTTTCGTCAAACACAAAATTCTTACCGGTAAATTTACTTTCCAGGGCCTGTTCCTTTATTTGCCGGGCGTAGTTTATAATGCCACCCTCCAAATGAAAAACATTTTTGAAACCCTTGTGCAGCATGTAGGCGCTTGCCTTTTCGCAGCGTATGCCGCCGGTGCAGTACATGATGATGTTTTTTTCCTCCTTGCCCTGCAGCATATCCACCGCCATCGGCAATTGGTCACGAAAAGTGTCGCTGGGTACTTCCAACGCTTTAACAAAATGGCCCACCTCATATTCGTAATGGTTGCGCATATCAACCACAATGGTGTTTTCATCTTCCAGCAGGGTATTCATTTGCGCGGCATTTACATACCGGCCTTTATTTTCCATGCTAAAAGCAGGGTCGTTAATGCCATCGGCCACTATCTTCTCGCGTGTTTTTACGCGCAATACCCAGAAAGATTTTCCGTCATCATCCACGGCTATATTCAACCGCAACCCGTTTAGCGGTTCAATGGAATACAAAAAGGTTTTGAATGCTTCAAAATTTGCGGTAGGCACGCTTATTTGTGCATTAATACCTTCATAAGCAACGTAAATACGCCCAAAAACATTTAATGCTAATAAATTTTTGTACAAGTAATCCCTGAATTCCTGTGGGTTTTGAACAGGAAAATAACAATAAAAACTTATGGTGGTACGGGGTTCGCTTTCCTCCATCAAACGTTTCTTCAATTCCTCATTGGAAACGCGGTTGTGTAAAACTGACATATAAAATAAACATTTCAGACATCCAGTACTTAGCTTAACAATTGAAAAACATTTTGGAAAATACAATATCCGCTATGCCTCTCCCATTAAAAAAACTATGTACCTGATATTCCATTAACAATATGGACCCGCTTGCATGGCGGGCAAAATCCCCGCAAAAGTACACATTATGAATTTAACCGCATTTTAATACCCCGCTTAAAAAACCTATAAATTTACCGAACTGGCCATTTGCATTAGCCCCAATGCAATAAATTCGTTTTGTAATCATGTACACATTGCTAAACGACTTTACATCATACCAGGTTTACGGGCTTAAAAGGCTGGCTTCGTACAAGAAGAAATTCTATAGTCACGACTTTAGTATATCCCCAAAAAATAGTTCCAAAAAAGCAAATAGGGAAGCGCTTATAGGCGAATTTATTGATATTTTTTGCGAACACAATTTTGCCGACACAGACTACAGCGTTATTCAACAGGAACCTTTAGAGTTTAGCACGATGGATGAATGGATTCATCAAGCCTCTGTTTCTTCTATATTGAAATCATTTACCTATTTTATATGGACTGATAAAATAGTGGAAGGTTATTTTAATGGCAGGATTGAAAACCATACTGTAGAAAAATTATTGCACCGCCTAGAAGCAGCCATTAAAGAAGAAAACATTATCGCGTAGATACAATCACTGGGCGTTTTAACAAACCACATACTTAATGATTTAGGGCTAATTGGATATTGATTGTATCTGATAAAATTTATTTTTATTGGCGATTATTAATTTCATACCCGTGTTACTTCAACTTAGTAGCCAAGCTGCCTGTTAAAGCAGCAAAGCCCGAAACAAGGGCACCTACTAGTGCTGTAACGGTTATCAACAAAGGGGTTGAGCCCCCAAGCGGAAGAATAGCTGCAATTTTTTGTGACAACAGGTGCTCGTTTTTTATATCTATAAAAAAGCAGAGGCCGCCCCACAAAAAAAACAGACCAACAAAACCTGTAACAAATGCCACCCAAGACTTTTGTTTTACAGCCAATGCTACAATAGCCGATGTTACTGCAAAACTCCACCAAGCAAAATATAATGGCGCAGCAAAACCAAGTAAAGCGGTTAATATAATAGCTACAACAAACTTCATATTTAAATTTTTATGCTCATAATACAAACTTAGTACCCTGTACAAACCTTTAATATCAAAACACCAAAGTAATTTCCAACATCCAGCTAATACGTTTCAAAAATATTCACATTGTTCATTTTCTCAACTTCAGTTATCACTTCTATTCTTATCAGCCAAACCCATTATTCTTTGTTAAATGTAAATACACCTAAGTTTTTTTGCTTGGCCATCTCGCCCTTGCTAAAAATTTTTACCCGGTAGTATTTGCCCGTTGCCCACTTATCAATAAATGTATCGTAATACTGGCTGCCGGGGTTGCCGTTTTGGCCGCCAGGATACAATCCATATGCTTCTGTTACATCTGTAAGCTGCACAATCATGCGCCAGCTTGGCCCGTGGTATTTTGTAAATGCATTTATCACGTTCTCGCCACCACCTGCTGATAGATGCAGCCTGCTTAAAGCGGGTATCCTTAGCAAGTGCCTAACACCACCATCTTTAAACCTGCCCCAAGCCAAGTTATTCTCTTTCTCCTTCTTTTTTAAAACGGGTATTATTTTTTTAAAGGCGGTTGTAACAATGTCTCTAAAGCTTTCTTTTTGCAGGGTGTTTATATCATCCGCAAATATATACGTAGGTTCTTTAAGCAGCGCATGCAGCAAAGTTGTTCCATCTACCTCGGGCAATGGCAGGTGCGATGCAGAAAATTCATCTTTGTAAGTTCCCTCCATTATATTGTCCCACCAAGTGGTAAATATGGCAGGCCCTTGCTCGGTGCTGTCATTCCGCAAATTCCACGAACGGAATATCTCCATGTATTTTTCCTCTTCACCAGTCAGCAAAGAATCGTATAGGTATTTTAACAAAGCAGGCCGCGCCATTTCAGCCAGCAGGTTGTAATTATCCGTTTGCATCTGCTGCATGTCCGTAGGTGTAATGTCCCACATATTGGCCAAGCTTCTATTGATTGAATTAGCTCGGAAATATTCAAAATTGGTACCGCCCATATAGTAGGGGTAAGCGGTATCGTATGCATACTGGTTGGCACTGCTTACATAGCCCCTGGCCGGGTTTTGCAATATTATGTTCTCACTGTCTGGTATATCTTGGTAAGCATAACTGCTATCCCACCCGGGCATTACAAAATCTCCCTGGCGCCGCCATTTTGCCCCAAAACTACCCTGCTCCTTTATGGCTATGTCACCGCTTTTACTGGCAAAAACAAAATTCTGGCCGGGGCACTTAAAACCATCTATGGCGTTCTTGTAGTCGTTTATATTTTTAGCCCTGTTTAACAGCATAAACGTTTTTAGTTCATTGGTGCTTTTGTGTGCACTCCAATGTATTGCGTAAGCTTTGTGCGTGTTTAGCATGTCGGGGTAATCCTTATCATACATCACTGGCCCCCAAACTGTAACGGGCAGATTTTCTAAACGGTCCGGGCTTCCTTTTACTTTTATGGTGTCAGTTATAAATTCTGTTTTTTTCCATTCATAATTGTATAGGTAGTGCTGCATGGTGCTGTCCTGAAATTTCACCTCGTAATAATCTTTCACATCACGCCCCGCATTGGTTACACCCCAAGCACAATCATCATTAAACCCGATTACCACCGCTGGTGTGCCGGGAAAACTAACGCCGTATACGTTGTAGTTCGGCGTTGAAATTTGTATTTCGTACCAAAGGGATGGCAGGTTAAGCCCCAGGTGTGGGTCGTTGCATAAAATAGGCCTGCCGCTGCGGGTTTTGGCACCCGAAACAGCCCAGTTGTTGCTACCATTATGCTTGTCTGGCTTATTTTGCATGCCTGGCACTACCACGCTATCCTTATAATCAAAATATAATGAGTCTGCCGTTTCTGGAATTTTTAAGGCAATACCTGGCTTTTTAAAGGGTGTGCCTTTAGGGATGATGTTTTGCACCGAGTCCTGCCCGTAAGGAAACAGTTTTTCAAACTGTGCCTTCGTAAAAACCGATTTGGCATTGGTCATTTCAAAATCATTCTCCCCGCCGGTTAAGTCATAACTCATATACTTTAAAAACAAGGCCGATTTTATATTGGTCCACGGCTCCGGTTTATAATCCAGCAGTTTGTATTCCAAGGGGTAGTCGCCATCACCCAGGCAGTTAATGTATGTGTTCACACCATCCGTATAGGCATCCAATGCCTGCTTGGTTTGCGGGTCTGCCTCCATGGCGCGCAATGAGTTTTGCGCCCCATACACCATGCCCATGCGCCTAAACCTGATATCATTAGCAAGTGCCCCCTCGGCATTGGCGGTGTTGCCGAGTATTTCGCTTAACCGGCCGGCGGCAACATATGTTTGAAACTCCATTTGCCAAAGCCTGAATTTTGCATGCAAGTAGCCTTCAGCAAAATATGCATCGGCATCGTTATCGGCATACACGTGTGGCACCAACCTGTCGTCAAAATAAACCTCGGTCTTTCCCCGCAGGCTTGGCAGCTTAACCGCCCCATTAAACACGGAACCTGCCGCTTCTGCATTTTGCCAAAAACCTTTTTGCGGCGATAAAAAATAGCCAAGCCTTGGCGTTTTGCTGCCCGCAATAGTTAAAGGAGTATTGAGAACGACAATTAATGCGATTGTTATGGCAGCCGAGAGTAAAAAGAAAACTATTCTCATGACGAGATTTTGAGATGAAAGTACGGAAAAAGCACATAAGGCGGGGTTGATTGTGCAGAGAGATGAAAAAAAACAACTCGGTTCTCTCCAATAAGCAACCGCCGATGTTTTATAAAGGCGATTGTATAGTATCAACCTCTGCAAGCTGAATCCTTCTGTTTTGCCATTTGTCATTAGCTATGGACCATGCACTACCCACATAGCACTTTCACTAATGCTTCTACCTCCCCTACCGTATTAAACGAGTGCAGCACAATGCGCAGCCGTTCTTTTTCCTTAGGCACTGTGGGGTACAATATGGGCCTTACATCAAAACCTTTTTGCTGCAAGGTATTCGCCACAGCCTTTACTGCTTCATTACCCGGAACTAACACGGCTTGTATAGGTGTGTTTGATATTAGTTTTTGGTATGGCATGAATGCAGATTGAAATAAAGAGACCAACTGGTTAAGATGATGCCTTTGCTCATTCATGGCCGGGAATAAAGCATAACTTGCTTTTATAACCTCTACCGCATGTGGTGGTAACGAGGTAGAATATATAAAACTACGTGCAAAATTTATTAGGTACTCCCTCAGCCGGTTACTACCCAGCACAACCGCCCCATGGCAGCCACAGGCCTTGCCAAATGTATGCACCCGGCAAAATATGCTTGCATGCATGTGCAGGTATTGCGCCAGCCCCTCACCGCGGTCGCCGATAACGCCAGTCGCGTGGGCTTCGTCCAATATAAGATGGGCTTTAAAATTGTCACAAAGGGCAATAATCTCTTGCAAAGGGCAGGTATCGCCATCCATGCTGAACACAGATTCCGTAACCACAAATATATTGCCTGTTGCCTGGGCTAGCTTTTTTTCCAAGTCATCCAAATCATTATGGATAAAGGGGAACGACTGGGCAAAGGAAAGCCGTATGCCATCCCTGATGGATGCATGTGAAAGCGCATCATAAATAATAGTGTCCCCCCGTTGTGGCACAGAAGCCAGTACCCCAATATTTGCATCATATCCCGAATTGAATATCAAGGCAGCCTCACTCGCATGAAATGCTGCAATTGTTGCTTCTGTTTCTTCCACCAACTGATAATTACCCGCAAGTAAACGAGAACCAGTGGAGCCGGTAATATTAGTTGCAGGTTGCTGGTTGCTGGTTACCAGTAACCGGTTTTTTACTATGCCCAGATAGTCATTGCTGCAAAAATCAATCTTTCCTTTTGGCAGGGTAAGACTGCGAAGCGCATTAAGAGATTTGCGTTCGCCTAATTTTTTTTCCAGAAACTCATCATTATACATCACCGACAAACAATAAAGTAAAAAATACTACACAAAGCGAAGGTAGGGATTGGCGGCTGATCTATTATGCAGGTTTGCAGTAGCAGAAATCCTCATTTATTTTACGCTGACCGCTTTGCACCCCTTAAAAAAGGGCGCTGTCTGTTTAATATATCATACAAGCTGCGGCCATCATTTTAATCCCTTTAATATTTTTTTACCCCTGCTCTTAAACGCTGGAGTTTCACCATCCCACAATGTTTCAATTATTAATTTTAGTTCATGTTTTATTTCGGGGTAATATGCGGAGAGATTATACAATGTTGTTAAAGAAAAAGCTTTTATGGCTGCGGGCGTGCTTGGCTTTTCAACAAAGCCAAAGCATGCGTTCATTACCTCGGCATGGCAGTCTTCGGGTATATCAACCATTTCAAGTACTCGTACGCTGTTGCGTATAACGGCATTGTGCACATCGGTGCGGCCAAGTTGCGCCACCAAATTTTTTATATATGGTTTCATCAAATCGGGCCTGGCCCTGGCTGCCCAGCTAACACTCCATGCGGCTCTTTGCCCGATTCGGTAATCGTTGCTTAAAAAGCAATCCATCAGTTCTTTAAAATGTGTAGGGGAGGAACAGGCATAGTTGGTTATTTCCGTTGCATGCGCTTTGGAATGAACCTTTTCTTTAATCAATTCTCCTTGTATGTTCATTACAAACGTGCAATGTTTTCTGTTTGTTGTTTTGTGGGCCAACCCATACTCGAAAACACATTTTTGGCGTGTACTGAAACATAAAACCTAAAACACAAACCGTCCTTACCTACCTTCCTGGCTTCTTCGGCATTACGGCCTTTGGCTGCGGGGCAGCGGGTTGAACGATAGCAGGCGGCTTGTTGTTTGGCTTGCCAGGCACCGGTGGGGGCACCGGCAACTGGCTTTCTGGTGCAATATCCTGAGGCTTCAGGTTTTTTGGTATGGTATCCCCATAGTCACCGGCATTACCGGTGCCTTGGTCTTCTGGCGCTATATGGTCTGGCAGCGTGTTTACCCAGCTTTGGTCAAAATCACCCGACATTACATCTGGCTTAACAAAAGTGCTTTTGGTATCCAGCACAAGGTTTTTATCATTGGATGCCTTACCATAAAAATATGCCCAAATGGGTAGTGCTAATGAGGAACCCTGACCCACCGCTGTGCTGTTAAAACGGATAAACCTGTCATCGCAACCCGTCCAAGCGCCGCAAAGTAATTGTGGGGTGTAGCCTATAAACCACGCATCACTGTTGTCGTTGGTGGTACCGGTTTTACCTGCAATTTCACCCGAAATACCATCATAGCCCCATATACGGCGGCCGGTGCCAAACTGCATCACACCTTCCATCATGTTTATTACGGAATAAGCTGTAACGTCGCTTATTACTTCTTTTCGCTGGGGCACAAAAGTTTGCAGACTGTTGCCGTCCTTATCTTCAATTCGGGTAATATATAATGGCTTCACCGTGTAACCCCTTCCGGGGAACATGCTGTAAGCTTGCATCATTTCGGTTAACGATATTTCAGCGCTGCCAATGGCAATAGAAGGATAAGATGGTATGGTACTGGTAACACTGCAATCCCGCAAAAAATCAACAAACCGTTTTGCCCCCTTGCCGCCGTCGCCTAATTGCTTCATCACGTAAGCCGTCGCACAGTTTCGGCTAAGGGCCAGCGCTTCGCTCATAGGCATTGTAGCGCCCGTGCAGGTAGTAGAGGTGGCTGGCA
>Ga0364894_10298_pt2 | contig 22743 bp, 6 predicted proteins | sample ExccelJu500001D4_FD_206942 | JGI IMG/M metagenome (GOLD analysis project Ga0364894, IMG submission 206942) | Enriched cells from Trout Bog Lake Hypolimnion, Wisconsin, USA - BchlTB.July16.5000.01.D4 | ecosystem: Environmental > Aquatic > Freshwater > Lake > Hypolimnion/Profundal zone | place: USA...
TAATAGGTTCATCCCCATTAATATTTAATTTTGAAACATATGGCGAATCGGGCATATACAAATATTTTTACAAATATAAGCAGCAAAACCAACTTCTGTAGCTTAAAAATCAATGTTTTATCACTTTATTTTGAATAAAATTCTTTCAGATAGAATGGTTCTGAATATGCCAGTGAATCAAACTGCTGGCTGTTAAATCTATTTTCCGCAACAATTGAAGCCTCACGGGAGTAATCCAACTGAGGGTAATAGATACAATTATTATTTGATAATATGTTTTCTACTTTCAAACTTCCATTACCTCCAAACACCATAAAATGATCCTGTAAATAATGGTCGAAAGTATTTTCTTCAACAATCAGATTAGTCTGCTGTAGTTCTTCATTTAAATCATTATTGTACATACAGGTATACACTTCCATTCTTCTTGCATCTATCAGCGGACAAAATATTTCATTGCCTTTCAAGGCGTTGTTTCTTCTATACTTAATCTTCATAGCCATTGCCATAACGAATAAAGTATTTAAAAGAATCAATGGTTTATTCAATGTATAACAAATACCCTTTGCAGATGATAAACCTACCCTTAATCCGGTATAACTACCAGGACCATTCACTACCGCCACAGCATCTATATCTATTAAATTAAGTCCACTTGTTTTAAAAAGATTATCAATAGCTATATGAATAAACGAAGCATGTTGATTCTGTTGAGCATTATCGTGTTTTGCAATTATCATCCCCTCTCCGCAAACACATACATAGGCATTATCGCCACAGGTATCTATCAATAATATTAACGACATAGTGTAATGTATAATGACGATGAAGCATAAAATCCGGCATATTTATAATCTGAATTCTGAACTACTTCAATTCCGCCTTACTTTTTTAGAAATTAAAACAAAGATATGATTGCAATTAATATCGGTAATATTTACGTTAAATGATAGTGTATTTTATGATTTGTGAGAAAAAAGGATACTTTTACCCTTTCAATTTATTTTTAGATTATGTTTTTTAAAAGATTATTAGTTGCTGTTATCTTGTTAAGCATTGCAACAAGATCACTTGCCTGGGGAAGAGAAGGTCATCATTTAGTGGCCGAAATTGCATTCCATTATTTAGACGATAAAACCAAAGATGCCGTAAAACATTATCTTGGAAAAATGAGTATAGAAGATGCCGCAACCTGGATGGATGACAACAGGGGAAACAACTATTACGATTACATGAAAACATGGCATTATATCAACATCGAAAAGGGTGATAAGTATAGCTCTGTTAAAGAAAAAAATATAGTAGTTATTTTAAACAGTGCCATCAAATTGCTGGAGAAAAAAGAAACACTTAGTGATGCGAAAATAAAAGAATACCTTTTGATGATATTTCACCTTGTAGGAGATATTCATCAACCTTTACATAATGGTTATCCTGAAGACAGAGGAGGAAACAGTATTGAAATTGAATCGCCAATATATAGTGGAAACTTACACAGTTTCTGGGATACTCAGATTATAGAATCAAAAGGAATAGGAGTAGATGATTGTATAAAATTATATGATACTTATTCCAAAGAACAGATAGAAGCTATTAAGAAAATAGAAGTTTTAAAATGGATGTATCAGTCAAGAACCTATCTGGATTCTGCTTACGACTTTAAAGATGGAAAAATAACACAGGAGTACATTGACAGGAATGCCGTAGTTATAAAAAAACAATTACTTATTGCTGGTCTGAGACTGGCAGCTGTTTTAAAGGATATTTTTGGAAATGAAAATAACGCTCAGGCAGCTACTGCAAACAGTTTGCCTGTTACTGCTATTCCTGATGCCCCTGCTATAGTAGAAACAAACCCTAAGGATATTAAAACAATTGATATAAATGACGCACAGAACCATATAGGTGAAACAATAAAAGTTTGCACTAAAATCTATGGTGGAAAATATAACGAATCTTCAAAAACTGCACCTACCTTATTGAATGCGGGAGGAGAATATCCCGGCAATCCACTTACACTGGTAATCTGGGCGGATAAAAGAGCTGAATTTAAAAATGCGCCAGAAGTATTTTATAAAGGAAAAGATGTTTGCATTACCGGAAAGGTTCAGATGTACAAAGGCAAACCAGAAATGATTATAACAAAAGAAGAACAGATAGAACTTACCACAGGTTCTACCACTACTAAATAAGTATAGAATAAAAAAGGCTGGTTATTAATATAACCAGCCTTTTTTATGTATAATGAATAATACTCAATTAATGCAATAACCCGGTTTTGAGCATTTGTATTTCAAATCAATTATCCCTCATCAATTAATCTTATACCGTATTCCACCATAAAACATTCGTCCATAAACCGGTCCCCAAACAACGGATGCATCAAAGTTTTTACCAAAAGGATTGGTCGGGTCAATTATCAAATGATCCTGTTTGTAATCCGTTATATTTTCTACTCCAATATATACATCAAATGATTTCCATCCCTTACTTACCTGTGCCGTCATCTGCCAGTAGGCAGGCGATTCAGCAGGAAAATCAACAGCAGCAGGATTGTCTTTTAAGTAAGGCAATTGTTTACTGCTCAACCATTGTACAGTGTAATCAAATTTCCATTTATTCTTCGTTTCATAATCCAGCGACATAAAGGCTCGGTTCTTTGCTACCAGTGGTTTCTCCATCATTATTCCATGATAATCTGTATAAACATCAAACCAGCGATAAGCCATTCTTACCTCCAGATTTTTTACAGGAATAAAATTTAATTCAGCCTGAAAAGCATTGCTATAAGAAGATCCATTCAGATTATAAAAGCTGACCGATTTTGCAGTCTGATACATATCTGCTACCACCTGATTGATAAAATCGGTACGGTAATACTCCACACTAAAAGTAGCTTCCTTATTAAACAATCTTAGCTTTTGGTCAACACTAACCCCTTCGTTCCAGGCAACTTCCGGTTTAAATCCATAGCTATCATTTATATGATTAGCTGGGAGAATAATAGTTCTGCTACTTGCCAGCACACCCAGATTTTCGGCAATAACATTAGCCGTTCTTTGTCCACGACCTGCACTCCACCGGATAGTCGTTTTAGAAAAAGGCTGATACCTGATATGTAATCTTGGCGTAACAAAACTACTGGTAACACTATTATTATCGGCTCTGATTCCTGCCACAGCAGAGAACTTATTATTGGGTATATAAGTATATTCAAAAAAAGCACCTGGAACAATTTCATTACGATTAAAATAACTGGTATCCAGTTGTTCCTTATAACCATCATACAAAAAACTCAGTCCCGTTCTGAACTTATGAATGGTAGAACCAATGATAGACTGATAAATCAGATTACCATAAAAATTTTGCTGTGTTCCATTGTAGGTTCTTATTCCAAAATAATCATCCTGTTCATGTCTGAAAGCAGCTACCTGCAATCCAATACTCTTATACTTCTTTCCTGCAAAAACATACCCTAGTTTTCCAAAAGCTTCATAGCGTTCTGTCTTTAAACCAAGTCCATAATGCAGGGTATCAAATTTATTAACCGAAGGGTCGTAGTTTACAGAACCACCTGTTTTATTATCCCACAACATTCTTATACCTATCTGCCCCATCAAGCCATTTCTATCATCATATTTCCAACGGTTCATAAAAGTAAAAAGGTTGCCATAAGGAATGTCTCTGAATCCATCATGGTTCATATCAATGGTCTTATTGCCCATATAATCGTTGTGCAACAACAGGGCAGTTGACCACTTATTATTCAGCTTATGGGATAGGTTCAGATTAACATCCGTTTTACCCGTTTCATTTACATAAACATTTGTATATAATGCCTCCGATTTCTCGGGTTTCTTTTCTTCTATATTTATTTGTCCTGCAATACTTTCGTAGCCATTAGCAACCGACCCCGTACCTTTTGAAAGCTGTAAGGATTCTATCCAGGTACCTGGAATAAAACTTAATCCATTAGCGATAGCAAGCCCTCTTGGACCAGGCATACTTTCTACCGTTAATTGGGTATAGATGCCCGACAAACCAAGGAGCTGAATCTGTTTAGCTCCGGTAATTCCATCACTGAAAGCTACATCAACCGAAGGATTGGTTTCAAAACTTTCACTTAAATTACAACAGGCAGCTTTCAGCAATTCTTTTTCATTCACCATCAACGTTTTCATAGTAGTAACGGTAGAAAAATTCATGCCTCTTTGCCGGGCAGTAACTGTTACATCTTTCAGTTGTTTATTGGAAGCAAGTATAATGGTAACCTGATTTTTATCGCCAACTATAATCGTATCTGAATGATAGCCCGTATAGCTCACTACAATTGTAGTACTATCTTCCATGGACATCAGTGAAAATATACCATTGTTATCCGAAATCGTTCCATCAGAAGAGTTCAACAATCTGACAGAAGCTGAAATAAGTGGTTTGAAGTTTCCTTTTTTATCTTCTTCCATCACCACTCCTTTTATAACAGCATGATGTTTAGCGGGTTCTTTTACAATCCGGTATTTACAACATTCCGGAAGCCTGTTATATACTCTGTCACTAGCCTTTTTAAGTTCAGTATCATGACCCGCTTTTGCAACCAGTTCATGAATTTTGTCTAAAGTAATAATACCTGTATTAAAATGGATTGACAACATTTTAGAATCCACATCCCAAGAAACGGAATCTACCCCTTTTACTTTTACAGCAGCTTCTATTCTGCCTTTACATTGGTCACAGTTACCAAATACTTTTATACTTGCAGAGGTATCGTTTATATTGGTATAAATATGTTTTGCGCTGGAGATATTATAAATTAATATCAACGCTATAATAGCTATAATCTTTTTCATTTTTAATCATTTATTGATTCATTAAATTCGTGAATTGAGGAGATAGGAGACAGAAGTCAGGAGACAGGAGACAGGAGAATACAGAATACAATGTGAGTCGTGAATAATACAGAACATAACATAATTGTATTCCTGTATTATTCTCACTCCTATCTCCTGACTCCTATCTCCTTGTATTGATTAAATTCTATAATTGCAATTCCTGATATAAATGGAAGGCTGCGATAGCAATGGAGGTGGTCCATTAGCATAATTGATTTTAGCTAACGATTGATATTGGGTAATAATATAATTGTACTGAGAATAGTCACAAATAATTTCTGTAGAAAAAGGTGCAGGAGCCGAAGTATATAGTGCTGACTGATGAGTATCCTTTACTTTATAGAAGGTTTCAGCATACTGACAGCAACCTTTCATCCCCTTCTTTTTATTACAGGATTTTGATAGTTCCGGCTTAAAATATATACTGATCTTCTTTAGCTTACCACAGCAATAAAACTTATCAATTTTAGCACCCGTTACCGACAGCAGGTAACAGAAAGTGACTAATAATATAATAAGCTTTTTAAACATTGTTTTAATAAAACGGTTCAACAAATGTAGTGAACATTTGTTGAACCGTTTATTTAGTGTAAATATTATTTGATAAGATTATTTAGTACTCTGTTTCTTTTTCGCCCCTAATCCTGCTCCTGCTGCAATCAGTATTAAACTCAGACCTCCATCAAAAGGTACTCCTCCTGTTGGATTGTCATTGTTTCCTGTACTCGGAAACTGTCCACTTCCAGATAATGATCCTGGACCTGCAGGATCTGCACTTCCCTGTGCATAGGTTGTAGCTGTTGTGAGTATCATCATAAACATCACTAATAATATCAGTTTACTTATCTTTTTCATTTTTATTATTGTTTTCTTTTTGTTTAATAAAACCAGTGACTATTGGTAAATAGTCACTGGCCATAATAATATTATTATTGTGCTAACAATTCGCTCTGATACAGTTTACCATCTGCACTCTTCAATACCACTGTGTACATACCCGATGATAGTACTCTATCCATGCTGATTGTTTCATTTGAAACTCCGGCAGCATGATTAATTGTAGTTGTCATCACTGTCTGTCCCATTGCATTAATCATCGATACATTGTACTTACCTGCAGCCACATTCTGTGTCTGTATTGTAAATACTTTCTCCGTTACCGGATTTGGATATACCGATATCTTAGTAGCATTGTTTACAGCCACAACATTTGCTTTGAATACAATGCTGAATCTGTTGGCATAAGTAGCTGCATCTGATGTTGGTGTAAATGTTACAGGATTAGTTACTGAAACATCTGTATTCAAATAAGCATCATGTATATAAGCATCTAAACCTGCATACTGACTTGCATCTACATTCAACTGATATGTTTCTCCTGCAATTACATTCGCTAATTTCAATGCAACCACATCTGTTAATGATGGAGTTGGTAAACCATCAATACTCAAATTATTTGCAGACTCTGTAATATACAGATTCTCGGCAGGATTCATCAGCTTCCTGGAATCTTCTGCTCCGATGCTCTTGGTATAATTTGTATTGAATACTGCAACAGCTCCATCTATGTTGGAGGAACTTCCATTCAGGTTTCTATTCAATGTAATTGCCAACATATTTGGTTTAGTATTACCAAACACACTTGTATGTGTTGAACTTGGTGCTTTATCGGTTTCATTAATCACTAACCTTGGAGTTCCTGATACATCGTTTTGTACGAAGAATCCTTGTCCTGATTGTATAAACTCTCTTGTACCGCTTGGTGCATTACTGGTTACTCCAGATGCTCCATTGTACGTAACATAGATGCTATATCCACTTGACAGGAAGGTTGGATCAAGATAGGAATAACTGCTGGTAATATTATTTGAACCGTTATGTCCCCATATACTTGCCCAATCTATAGGACAGGCATAAGGATTGGCAATCAAACTCCAGTTATTAGCTCCATCAGTTAATCCATAACCAGATGTAGCACCTGATGTGCTGCTTGTTCCGCTGGTTGTAAATGTAACTGTACCAGTCACTAACTGACCAGTTGCACGTAGAGTAGTAGCAGTGACCATATTAGGAAACTGCTGGATAAGATTAAAGTTACGCGCTCCTCTAACCAATGCTCTCATTCCCTGGAACGGATCAAGATTCGTCGCTTTTGTAAGTGTATCTGCCGCCCATACATTATCAATATAAGTATATAATGATGGATTTCCTGTTGTTGTATAATCGGCTCCAGTAACAGGATTATAACTTCCAGCTATATATGCTTTATTATAGGAACCCGTTATAAACATTCCATATATATCGGATGTAGAATAGTATCCTCCCTCTTGCCAGTTGTTGAATACAGAACCTGCATTATATACACTAGGACCTAAATCTCTATACTGTCTTAATCCTAATGGAATATAACGCTCAACAGTTACATTACCACCAGTAACAGTTGCTCCGCTACTAACCACTCCTACTTCTGCTGTATTTGTAATTGAAGTACTCTTCAGTGTTAAATGATGACCATTCAGATTCAGATTAGCTGCAGCATTTAACGATAATAAGTTCGTAATTCCCAAGCCACTTCCTAAAGTAACTGTGCCTGTACCACTTAATGTTAAGTTACTTACTAAAGTATCAGTAGATGAATTAGCTCTGAAATTTAATGTATTGTTAGAACTGCTGTTCATAATTAAAGAAGCAGCAGACGATCCAACTAATAAACCACTACCTGTAACAGCCCCATTTATTGTTAATGAATGGCCATTTAAGGAAACAGTACCTGCTTCAATATATAAATTATGCACATTGGAAGTTGCCGTTAATGCTGGATAATAAGTGCTGGATAATATTGTAACATCAGATGTTGATGTAGGTACACTTAGTCCTGCCCAGTTTGTAGCTGTATTCCAGTCGGTTAAATGTCCAGATGTACCACCCACCCAACTATATGCTGAAGGCGATATAGTAAATGTGTATGCAGCAGAAGTCACTGCATTATAATTACTGGTAGCCGTTGCACTTGCAACTACCTGATAATGACTGACAAATGTGCCATTACCAATAGGTGCAGTGGCGGAAGGTCCATAAATTGTACCACTTATACCGGTATAACTTAACGTTGGTGTTGCATCACCTGTATAACTTATAGTTGATGGTCCTTGAGAACTTCCATTATAATAAAAAGTTTGAATTCCTGATACACTAATAGTTGGAGTAGACTTACTCACTGTAAGTGTTGTATTGGTATTATTAGTAGCTGCGTTAAAATTTGCATCACCAGCATAAGAATATGTAATAGTATAAGCTGTAGCCGAAGCAGGAATACTACCAGTAGTATAAGTAATAGAGAATCCACCATTACCACCAGTTGTAGTAGTAGTTTGTGAAACACCATTAATAGTTACAGAAATCGTTTCACCATCTGGAGGATATACTGATCCTGCACTTACAGTTCCACTTAGTGTTACAGAAGAAGTACCATAACTAATACTTTGACTTGGAGTAACACCACTGATAGCAGGTGTTGCTTTATTAACAATTATATATACAGTACTATTTGTAATTGAATTATAATCTGTACCATCAGTTGGCGTAAAGGTATATGTCTCTAAATCCGTACCTGCAGGTGGCAAAGTACTAGGTGTAGTATAAGTCCAAGTACCCGGTACTGTAGTACTGTTATAGGAAGCCACACCACCAGTCAAAGTAGAAGATGCAAGTGTCTGACCATAAGTAATAGCACTTGCAGTTGGTACAGTAGTAATAGTTGGTGTTGCTTTAGTAATACTTACACTTACAACATTTGAATAAGCTATAGAACATGATCCACTGGATACTGACGCTCTGTAATAAGTAGTGGTAGTTAAATCAGCGGTAGTATAGCTTGCCGTTGTGCCACCAGTACCTGTTGTTACATTAGTCCAACCCGTACTTCCATCAGCAGATTGCTGCCATTGTATAGTACCCGTATATCCTGTTAAACCGATAATTGAAGTATTGGTATTATAAGTAACTGAAGTAGGTGATGCTGTTGCTGTGCCACCAACCGAAGCAGGACTAACAGTAACTGATGCCGTAGATGAATATGCAAGACTACAAACGCCACTGGTTACTACCGCTCTATAATAAGTAGTTACGGTCAGATTTGGTGTAGTATATGTAGCAGATGTAGCACCAGATCCTGTTGTTACATTTGCCCAACCTGTACTTCCATTTAATGATGACTGCCACTGAATTGTACCAATATTTCCACTTAAAGTAATAGTTGTATTAGAGCCAGTACAGATTGAAGAAGCAGAAGCAGTCGCTGTTCCTCCAGCCGAAGTTGGATCAACAGTAACAGCAGTAGCAGAAAGACTGTTTACACAACCTGTAGTACCATTAGTTGCTACAGCAGTATATACAACCGATGCAGGACTTGTACCTGAATTGGAAGCAGTAGCCGTTATTTGAGAGCCACTTGTATTGGTAGTAACAGGTGTTACTGCAGTACTAGCAATATTCCAGTTCCAGGTAAAGTTAGCAGACTGATCAATTGTTGTTGAAATATTCCAATTATAAAAGAACCAATATTTACCTGCAGTACCTGTATAAGGATCACCATCTGTTGTATTTCCGGTAATCGAAAATCCATTTGATGTTTGTGGATAAGTGTAAGCACCTGCCGTTATGAAACCATAATTAAAAGAAAGACCAGCAGTTGCTACAATTTCCCAATTGGTAGAACCAGCCGGAATTGTAAAGCCAAGTGGTATCACTTTTAAGTTAGTTTTACTTATATCACCAGAGTTTATAGTAACATAAACTGTACTGCCTTGTTGTGTACCTGTTGCAGTTCCTCCTGTATTGTACAGTGCTATAGCAAAAGTCCCGGCAGCATTTGGATAAATACTGATTGAATTTATTGTAGCAGAATATGTAGTAGTTGAGAAATACATTCCCCTAGTAGTAGTAGAAGCTGTTAAGTTTCCAGATGATTCTGAAGCATTACCTACATTAAAGGAAGTACTTCCGGTAGCAGTTGAACCCAAAGTTATATTTGAGCCATTACACAAAGTAGCTGGTGATGCAGTAACTGTTGCCACATTTGGTAAAGCATTTACTGTTATTGTAGCTGTAGCAGTATTAGAACAACCGGTTGTAGTATTATTGGCAACCAATGTAATCACTTCAGTTTGTGCCGAAGTTTCTTTATAATAAATGGTGGAAATATTCTGATTAGAATATGCACTTGTCGCTCCTGAATTTTGATATAAATCAGTATTGTCTACTGTACTCCAGGTAAAATTGTTATAATCTCCGGGATTCACTAAAGTTGCTGTAAAGTTTGCAATACCATTTACACAAACCTGACTAGCAGACTGCGTAATAGATACAGAAGCCGGTAAAGATGTAACATTAACTGTCAACGGTAATCTTGCCCCTTCACAACCTCCGGCATTTGTTTTAGAAACCCATAAATTATAAGTTCCAGTTGCTCCTCCAAAACCTGCGTAAGAATATGATGCTGCAGTAGCTCCTACAATTGCTGTACCGCCCGTTGCAACAGTGTACCAGTTATACGTTTCACCGCTTATTGCACCAGTAGCCTGATAGTATGGTGTACCACACTGACTGGATACAGTACCATTATTAGTAGGAGTACCAGGTATCGGGCTAACAGAAATAGCTGTTGCAGAAGCATTAGCACTACATCCATTTGCACTTGCAGTAACCGTATAAACAACACTTGCAGTACTGGACCCAGTATTGGAAGCAGTTGCAGTAGCAGCTTCTGTTGATTGAGTATAAGTACTGCTACCTGCCACATTAGTACCTCCAGTCCCTGTTGTACTCCAGCTCCAGCTGAAAGCAGAGGTTGTGTTTGGCGTAACAGTTACATTCCAGTTAAAGAATGGATAATATACCCCATTTACAAAGCTAGTAGTTGTACTGGTACTGGTTTCTCCCACTATAGAGAATCCATTACTGGTAGTTGGGAAAGTGAAACTTGCTGTTCCTCCATTATAATCAGAATAAGGAATAGCTGCAGAAGACCCTGTATAAATTATTGACCAACCTGTAGCTCCAGCAGGTATATTAAACCCTGTTAGACTTAATGTTTGAGCCACTGTCTTGCTGGTAGAACTGATTGTAAAATTCTGAGTAGCCTGAACTGCATTAGATGCATTCAACAATTGTATAGTAATGTTTCCAGTTGAAGATGGAAATACCTGTATTGAATTGATTGAAGCTGCATTAGTGGTAGATATATACATACCCAATGGTATACCAGAAGTATATGCAGTAGCTGTATATGCTATAGTTGTTTTACCAATATTGAAACTGGTAGTTGGCATGGTAGCACCCAATGTAACAGTGCTTCCACTACATATTGTAGCTGGACTTGCAGTTACTGTAGAGATTACCGGAGTAGTAAATACTACATAATCTGCTGTTTTAGTTACTATACAACCGTATGTGTTTTCAGTTGCAGTCAAAGTAATTATTTCGCCAGTAGTAGTACCTGCATTTTCATAATATACAGTAGTAGGATTTCCTGTACCTGTATAATTTGTGGTAGCACCACTATTAGTATATAAATTGGATGTAGCACCTAAACTGGAACTCCATACATAAGTATTAAAGTTGCTGGTATTAGAAGTTACATTTATAGTATTTATATTACCTGTACAAGTGTTTATAGTTCCGGTAGAACTGATAGATAATGCAGGTGGTGCACCTACATTTACAGTTGCAATTACCGGAGTAGAAGAAGTACTGTTGAATTGACAAGTAACCACCAGACCAATATAATGAGTACCTGCTCCACTAAAATCAGAAGGTGTATAAGTTAAACTTGTTTGATTACTGATTGCGCTAGCTCCACTACCTGTATTATTAGTATAAGTGTACCACTGATATGTATAACCTGAAACAGTAGAACTATTATTGTCGGTAGCACTTAAAGTAGTAACAGTCTGATTAGTACATACATTGATACTTGAATTAGCTAATGTAGCTGCTACAGGCGTACCACTACAATCAGCAACTATAGTTTCTATACCAGTAGCACTAGTAGTACCGGTAGGTGTACTATGGCAGGAACTGAAGGTAAAGTTGCTGCTGCTTTGGCTATTTACATTAATAGTATGATTCACAGTGGCTGAGGCAGAAATACTGGCTGTTAACCAATAATATACTGTACCCGCTGCAAAAGTATTGTTGCTACTGATACCACTGAATGTAAGGGTTTCTGCACTACCACTCGCTTTAGCTGAACTAACAGAACCTAAACTGGTAGCAGTTGCTAAATTATTAGTAGTACTCGCCCAAAGGGTAAAGCCATTAGTTGCAATATCAGCCGCTACATAAGTAGCAGTAGAAGGCAATGTAAAGGTAACCCCTGTTATAGTAGCTGAATTAGCAGCAATGGTTAATGTACCCGTAGCAATTTCATTATTATTTGTGCTTTGTGCTAAACTTTTGGTAGATACTTGACTATTATCTGAAATAGCAATAGTTGCTGGTGTAGTAACTGTAGCTATAACTGCTACAGGAGTACCAGTACAACCTGTAGTTACTGACCAGTTGTAAAATCCATAGAATCCTGAAGTTGAAGTTGCAGTTCCTTCTACAGAAGCAGTTAATACCATTGCACCGCCGGCATAAGAGTTGTTACTGATGGTACCAGAGGTAGTCTCAATACCATTTATTCCTCCACCCACTGCTGTTTCTACCAATTGGTAGCCTGTACCCACTGGTACAGGAAATCCTAAATAAACAGTTTGAGCAGCAGCTGTACTGGTTGCAGTGATATTGTTGACTGCAATAGATTGTAAAACAGTACCAGTTGAATTTAATAATTGTATAGTAATAGTTCCAACAGTTGTACTTGGATTAGCATAAGGATAAATAACAACCGAATTGATAATGAATGGTGCAGTAGCATTAAACTGCATACCTGCAACAGGTGTAATATACCCGGCTAAATTTCCAGAAACATACGGTATAATATTACTACTATAATTACCACCTCCGTTATTATCGGCAGCATAGTAGGTAGTAGTAGTAGAAATTGAAGGTGTAGTATATGCACTGGTATTAGCCAACTCAGTACTGTTGTTACTGGAACCGCTAAGCCAGATAATATTATCCCCGCTTTGAGGTGTTGCAGACAATGCCACTGTACCCGAAGTACAAACTGAATTAGGGGTAACAGATATTGGTTGCGGATTTGAAACTGTTACTGTTATTCCTGAACTAGTGACAACTGTACTACTATTGTCTGTTATTTTTAACGAATAGGTTGTAGTAGCAGTTGGATATACGGTAAGTGTATCTACAGAAGTAGCTGTTGATAATGTAATAGGCGACCCAACGGCAACTCCACCAGCTAACCATTGTGCTGTATAAGGAGGACAACCACCGGTAATACTGCTGGTACCAATCAACTTTGTGCCAAACCCGTTACAGGTAGATGAAGCACTAGCGGTAGGTGCAGAAACTGACAGTGTTACCGTTTGTACTGTAACTTCAGCTGTTGCCGTAGCAGAACATCCTGTAACTGAGTTGGTAGCTGCAACAGGGAAAGTATAGTTACCATTACTTAAACTTGCATTAGAATTATTAAATACCGGATTATTAGTACTGGTAGAACTTAAATAATTAGATGGATCAGTCCACGTATAAGAAATATTTGCACTTGGTGGTATATATGAATACATTGTACCACTGGTTAACCATGCTCCTGTTGTATTTAAAGCAGTAGTACCATCAGTTCCACCACCATCACCACCATTTAAATAGGTGTTATTTGCATCACAAATACCTGCCCACCAATTACTACCTAAATTTGAAGCAGTACCACCATTAGCACCATATATAACATCTATACGACCCGGTGTGGAACTGGTAGAGCCCCATAATACAATCTGGAATGAACCCCATCTTGTTGCACTGGCAACCCCCACATTGGCTCCACCACCAGTATAATAAATAGCTAGTTTGTCAAATTCAATTACATATTTTCCACCGCTGATAGCTCCATACTGAACCTGACCACCATTTGCACCATTAAAGTTGCCATAAGTACCATATCCGAAGATGGCATTTAAACCTGTTAGTTGATTTATTTCACCAAAATTTTCTGATCCTGTAGAACCTAATACTACATATCCATTGGTACCAGGGCTAAAGGAGGTGAAATTGCTGCCATTGAATGGAAAACTAAAACCTGAAGTAGGTGTGAAGGTAAAATAACCTCCATTAGTTGGAGAACCACCGTTATCACCTGTTGTAGCAGTACTCGTTATTCCATCAACTGTTGGTATGGTATAAAAACTTTGACTAGTTGTACTGGCAAAACTGAAATTGCTGGCAGCAGGGTTAATTGTTGCCTGTAATTGCTGACTACTACCCGGACAAACATAAGCTGGCGATACTGTTGAAGGTGTTACACTAAAGTTTTTAACCGGAGTGCCTATACTTACTGTTTGTGTACCTGTAGCTGAAGCACAACCTTTTGAAGTATAATTAGCCGTAGCAGTATAAGTCACTGTGCCTGTTGGTGCAGCATATACAGTTGTACTATGTCCATTAGTGGCATAAGCTGTTGTAGCTGGATTATTGGTATATAAACCTGTAATAGCTGTCCAGGTAAAGTAATCTGCACCGGCAACAGAACTGGCCGTTAACTGTACTGGTGCATTGGTATAACCGCAATAAGTAGCAGCATTGGTACTACCCGTAGTAGTAGGTGTAATAGTGACTGCTGTATTATAAATATTAACAGCTACTACATTTGATTGAATACTGCTTGTACTAGTCAAAGTACAGTTGGTAACACAATAATACCAGGTTTCCTGTGTTGCCGCAGCTGTAGTGTAATTAGGATTGGTAGTAGTAGTTATTAAACTAAAGTCTGAAGCTGTTGCACTGGTAGTAGAAGAATACCAGGAATAAGTAAACCCTACAGTGCCAGAACTGGTGTTTGTAGCTGTCAGATTCGCCGTACCTCCACTACATATAGATATACCAGTACTGCTGTTGCTGGCATAACTACTTCCCACCACCAGTGTAGGTGCAGTAGGCGTACCTGTACAAGGGTTATATGTAGTTACTGTAAATGAACCTGCATTGATTATATTGCTGCATGCATCCGTAAAGGTTATATTACCGGTAGTTGCACCAGTCGGTACTGTAACAGTAATAGAAGTACTGGTATTGGCAGTAGGGGTAGCTGCTGTACCATTGAAATAAACCGTATTGATATTTGATAGATTAGTACCGTTTATAGTTACACTTACTCCGGCATACCCACTTCCTGCAGGATATCCACTGGTAGGCACTAATCCACCAGAACTATTTACAGTAGATGGATTATTAACCGTGATGATAATATTTTGTCTTGGAGAACTTTCGCAACCACCACCTGATTCAGTTACCCATAAACTGGTAGTAGCACTAACCGAAGTAGCATAATTAGTGGCAGTAGAACTTTGCAAAGGAGAACCAGTTGCTGAAAGTGCATACCAGTTGAAAGTAGGCGTACTGGCACCACTGGTAGAAGTTACAGTTGCAGTAGAATTTACACCCGCACCACATTGTGAACCATTCGCTACTGTAGGTACCGAAGGTATTGGATTAACAGTTATAGCTGATGCCGCCAAACTATTGGTACAACCTGTACTGGCATTAGTGGCTATAGCAGTATAAGTAACCGATACTCCGGTACTGCCGGTATTAGTAGGTGTTACTGTTGCTCCAGTAGCTCCATTATTGGTACCACCAGTAGCTACATTTGTTCCACCTGCACCAGTATTACTCCAAGTCCAGTTGTAGCTGGATGTCGTATTTGTACCCACCTGACCAGCAAAAATGATATTCGGTCTAGATGTAGATGTTGTTGCAGTAGGTGCTGATGTATAAAATCCTGTAGTATTTGATGTGGCAGCTGCATAAGCAACTGAATTATATGAAGTAGTAGTATAATACGTAGCTGCATTATCTAAACTATTTGAACCAAGTTCTCTGATATCTATCAACACATTTGATGAACCATCCCAATTAAATGGAGCACTAAAAGTGATGGTATTCCATCCTGTAGAATTTGATTGTGATGATATAGGACCATATACAGTTGTTAACCCTGTAGTTACAAAAGTTGTACTTGTAGTTGTATTGGTTGTATTAGCCATGCTAATGGTATAATTAGAAGGATTACCAGAAGAAACTGATTTAATATTAAACTGAAGAGCAGTAATATTTCCTCCATACAATCCCATCGCATTCAATTCACTGGCTTTAAATATATATTGTTGCCAGTCCTGATAATTGTATGTACCAAATCCAGTTGGATATCCGGATACTGAAGAAGAACTTGTACCTGTACCAGACGCGCTCGATGTACCTGCTGATGCAGTTACACTGGTAGCATTCAATGTTACCGTACTTCCACTACAAACACTGCTAGATGGTGAAGTTGTAGCTGTAGTTACAACTGGTAATGGATTTACAATAAAACTGGTACTTTGTGTGGTTACACAACCGGTAGTACTGTTGGTGGCTGTAACCGTAATAGTTTCGCCTGAATTTGAACTGCTTTCTTTATGATAAACTGTGGTAATATTATTATTGGCATATAATGTTGTTGTACCCGCATCTGAGTACAAATCATCTCCATTACCACCGCTCCATAAGAAAGTATTATAATCCCCCGGATTACCCAATACTGTTGTTAAGGTCTCTACACTGTTTACACAGGTATTGGCCGATGATTTGGTTATAGTTACAGCAGGCGCAGTTGAAACCACCACCCCACTTCCGGCATTTGGTATTTGTGTTCTTGGACTTTCACAACCACCTGAAGGCGTTACTGATACATATAAATAGTTTTTAGTAACTCCGTCATTTACCAGACCCATACCCGTTGTATAGGTAAAATTGCCATTAGTACTGGTACCAATAGCAGTACCACCAGATGATGCGGTATAAAAATTATAAGTAGGTATGCTCGCACTGCTTGTTGCATTGAATATGGCCTGACTACCACACTGTGCAGCAGCCGTACCATTATTAGCAGGTGCTGTTGGATATGGATTTACATTTATTGGAGTAGCTATTGCCATACTACCACTACATCCGGTGCTGGCTTTGGTAGCAATAGCTGTATAGGTAACCGATGTTTGGCTGCTACCACTATTAATAGGTGTAGCAGTTGCACCTGTAGCACCATTATTGGTACCACCAGTAGCTACATTGGTTCCACCAGCACCAGTTGTACTCCATGTCCAGTTGTAGTTGGAAGTAATATTTGTAGAAACGGTTACACTCCAATTATAAAAATAAACTCTTGTACCACCAGTAGTAGGATTCCCATCATATCCATTACCTGTAATGGTAAAACCATTACCTCCTGAATAAGGGTATGAATAAGTTGATGCTCCTCTGTTTATAGTACCACTATAACCAATATAGTAATATGAGGCACCGGCAGGTATACTAAACCCTAATGGTACAGTAACCGGAGTTGTAGTACTTCCACCACTAAATGTATAAGAGGTAGATGCAACTACAGACCCTGAGGTGTTGTACAATGTAAAAGTTATTGCTCCGGCAGCATAAGGATAAACATTAATTGAATTGATAGTAGCAGCATTTGTACTACTAAAATACATAACATAAGTTGAAGCTGTTGATATACCAGTTAAATTAGCAGATGCTTCAGATACAGGACCAACATTAAATGTTGTTGGTGTCGTTGCTGTTCCATTCAATGTTACCGTACTACCACTACATACAGTAGCAGGACTAGCAGTTGCTGTGGTTACTGTAGGATTAGCATTTACAGTAGGTAATGTTGCCGTATTGTTACTAACCGGAGTTAATGGGCAACCACTGGTGCCGGTAATATTGATGGAAGTGATTGTTACAGTCTGACCGCTATTTGCAGTACCTAATGCAATGGTACTAAAACTACCGGTACCACCGCTTCCGGTAACACTAGCTGTTTGTGTACCTGATGTGCCACCAACAGTATAATTAACTGTTTGTAATACATTCAAAATACCATTTAATGTAATAGTAGCTGTTCCATTAGTACATAGTGAAGTTGAACCGGTTGAAGTACCTGTTAAAGTAGGTAGAGAATATACAGTAGGCAAACTAGCTGTGTTGCTACTAACAGGTGTAATATTGCAATTTGGCGTTACATCAATCCTGGCAATACCAGTAATAGTAATGGTCTGACCACTATTCGCTGCAGTCAGTGCTATGGTATTAAAACTAGCAGCCCCTCCACTTCCAGTTACAGAAACAGTTTGTGTTCCTGAAGTTCCTCCAATTGTATAGCTGATGTTTTGAGCCACGTTCATCAGGCCACTTAAGGTAATAGTGGCAGAACTACCACTACACAATACAGAGCTGCTGGCACTTACACCCGAATAAGTAGGTGAGGTATTAACAGTAACCTGAACAGGACTTATTGAAGCAAGACCTTGTGTAGTACTGCTTTGTCCGCAGGTATTATCGGTAGCATATCCCACACAGAAATAATATCTTGTTCCTTCACTACCCGTAGAAGGTGGAGTGTATGTACTATTGGTGGCTCCACTGATGGAAGTTGCTCCACTCACTGTATTGCTATTGGTAGTATTATAATACCACTGATATTGTAAAGTAGGTGTACCAGCAGTTCCTGTTGTAGTAATACCGGCAGTTAATGTACCTGCAGTTACACTCTGGCAAATTATCTGCGTGCTATTTGGTGTTAATGTATTATTATCAGGACAGGTTGGAGTAGAATTAGAAATTGTAGAAACAGTTGTTGTTGGTCCATAAGCAGTAGTTGTACCAGCTCCGTTTTGTCCCTTCACTTCAAATGTATAGGAGGTACTGGCAGAAAGACCGGTAACAGTTGTAGTTCCCCAACTACTGGCTGAAAGATAAACTGCTGATGATCCAAGTGATCCGTTGGATTGAACGTACTGTCCTGTTGTAGTTAAATATATAGCATAAGTTGTAGCAGCAGAATTACCATCACCCGAACCTATTGCCACATTCAGAGTAGATGTAGTAGCACCATTTACTGTTGGAGCTGTTGGAGTTGCCGCCAGCGTATAGGCTGTTGCAGAACTAGCACCAATTCCGGATACAGTACCAGAAGTATTTTTAGAATAAGCTGCAAACACATAACCAACATTGGAACTTAATCCGGTTACGGTAGCTGTACCCCATGCACTCGCTGTATTATAAACTGCACTTGCCTCTAAAGCTCCACTGGTGGATTGTAGATAAAGACCGGTAGTTGTTTCCTGAATAGCATAAGTAGTAGAAGACGGATTACCATCCCCACTACCTATAGCCACATTCAAAGTAGTAGTAGTAGGACTACTTACTACAGGTGCTGTAGGGCTATTACCCAAAGTATAAAAAGTATATATTGCTCCGTAGGCAGTATTTATATTATTAGTGGCATAGGCAGCATAACTATACTGAGTATTTGGTGACAGAGCAACAGATGTAGCATCGGAGAAAGCACCTGTACCAGTACCTGCACCAGAAGTAGCCAATTGCGTTACACCAGTACCGCCTATAGCAGGTGAAGCATTGGTAGCTGTTAACGAATAGACTATACCATTTCCACTAATTGTAGCACCTCCGGTAGCCGTTACATTTCCACCCATAGTTGCAGCAGTTGCTGTTATAGGTGAAGGTGGAGTAGTGGTACTAACTGTAGGTGGAACACCATAAGTAATAGTTATATTGTTGCTGGCAAAGGAAACCGACAAATTTGCAACATAACTGCTAAGTGACCCTGTAGCAGTAAATACAATATTAGATGTGGAAGGAGCAGTTCCGGTATATGTTCCAATAACCCAACTGGTAGAGGTAGTACTACTGAATCCAGTAATAGTACCATTTACAGAAATGGTAAATTTAGAACCCGAAGTAGCACTGTTTGTGAGTGTACCAGCAACTAATTTATCCCAGTTAGTGCCCGCAGTGCCGGTAACATTATTGATATCTACGTAAAAAGTACCTCCGGCATCTAAAGTAAGATTACCAGTGGTTAAAGTACCAATAGTACCTGATGTATTTGGACTGATGGTACCTTTCACATCTACGGATCCACTTACAGTACCGGTACCTATCAGGGTTGCTCCCGAAATAATAGTAGAACCTGTAGCTGAAGTAACTGTACTGGTACCAACAGTACCGGTAGAAGCTGGGGTACTGGTTGCATCCCCTATAATCAGATTCCCATAAGTAACTGTAGCATAAACAGTTTGTGTAGCAGTACCATCATATTCCACAGTACTTCCACTACCAAAATTATATGTACCAAAATAAGGAAAATTACTACCAGCTCTATAATTTGCAGCATTGGTAGGATAAGTTGTGCCCAGCAAATTTAATTTTCCTCCATTATTAATAGTAAAGGTTCCTGCAGAAGCAGTAAAATTATCAACACCAATTCCACTGTTTAAAATTAATGTAGCTGCATTATTAATTGTTAAGTTTCCGTTAGTATAAACCGGATATGTATTTGTACCAGTTATAGTTAAAGTTGGTGTATTAGCATACCCAACAACCATGTTAGGGAAACAAATTTGTGTATTATATAATGTATTAGTTGCAGACATAGTTAAAGTCTGTGAACTTATTGCATCAAAGTAATACGTAGGGGAAGCAGTTCCATTTAGTGCATAGTTAGTACCCCCTATACCATTCCCAAAGGTAACATTGCCATAAAAGTAAAAACTTGGTGTAGATGTTCCATAAGCTCCTATATAAGAAGGGCATGTTCCCGAATTGCCAATATTAACAGCTCCTGATATGTACATATTAGCAGCAGACATAAATTCTGTATAACTGGTTGTACCGGTTTTAGCACCTGTTGTGGTAATACTTAACCCATTGGCAATAGTTATAGTATTTGTACCAGTTTGTTGTACAATCAATTCAGCATATTTACTTGTACTACTACCTGTTGTAGTTATAGTTAAACTGTTTACGTTAATAGGCACATCTATATTTAATGTACCAGTTTGATTAGCAGAAGAAGTAGTTGGATTCCAGGTAACCACTGCATTTTCGCAAGGCAATGGCGCATGTCCTAAAGTCCAGGAACCAGTACTCCAGTTGGTAGTAGTACCAGTGGTAGTACTTAAAACTAAAGTATTAGTAGCAGTGGTACAGGCAATTGTTGTTGCACCACTGGAATTAGTTAAGTACGAAGAATATAATGGCCCTCCTGTACAATATGTATTATTGTAAGAATATACCCAATACCAGTAAGTAACACCGGCACTGGTTGAAACAGTGTAATCAGAAAATCCTGTAGAAGTATTATTGGCAACTACAACCATATTAGTTCCTAAAGTAGAACCCACAGTATAACTTGTACCGGTAGTAGGTGCAGTAGGAGCCGAATTAGAAGTAGTTCTTACTACTATATATCCAGTAGGTGCTGTAGAAGGTGCTGTAAAAGTACCTGATATTAAACCAGCTGTTGCTGTAAGACTTAATGTACCTGTAGGTGCTGAAGGAGTAGTACAGGCAGGAGCAATATAAGTAATTAAAATTAAGCCATTACCTCCTACAGTACTTAAAGCACCGCCATTTCCTACGCCCGTTACATAACCAGTAACAGAAGTTCCTGGAGCAGTTGCTGTAGTACCCGAACTATTGGTTGTTCCTACTGTATTAGTTGTTGCGGTTAAAGAACCAAGATAAGAAGAACCGCCGCCACCGCCACTGCTATAGTATGTAGTAGAAGTACCGCCATAACCGCCGCCGCCGCCAAAATAACCGCCACCGCCGCCGCCGCCGCCAATAGTAGCTGATTTACCGCCGCCACCTGTTAAAGCAGTACCTGCAGTACCATTAGCTACATTATTATAAAGTCCACCGGCACCACCTACAGAATTTGTACCGCCAGCACCACCGGTATAGGTAGTACTCTCGTTACCACCAGCAACACCTGTTGTAGCACCACCACCACCACCATAAGTAGCAGATGAATAATAACCACCGCCGCCGCCACCGCCAGCAATAGTAACAGCATTTCCTTGAGTAACACTATTCGAAAATATACCAGTATATCCGCCGCCGCCGCCGCCATATGTATTTGCACCACCTACACCACCACCACCATATGCAGCAGTAGTACTAGCAGAATAAGAACCGCCGCCGCCTACAACTAATAATAATTGTTGTCCGGGAGTTACACTCATCGTTCCTGAAACATATGCACCTGAACCACCAGAGCCAGCTGAAGATCCAGACCCTGCACCACCTGCACCCCACATAGAAATAGTTATTGAAGTAACGCCAGTAGGTACAGTAAATGTTTGGTTTGCACCAGTATAAGTAAAAGGTTGTGTTACACTTTGTCCCCAACTTTGCTGCATCATACCAGTACATAAAAACAAGCAAACAACCATCAGTTGTTTTACTCCTTTCTTTATACTCAATCTGTTCCAGACAGAAACTGCCGTTAATAGTGCAGTGTTTACATTTGTGCTGCCAATGTTTCTTGTGTACATCTTCGTCATATTTCAAAATTTAATTTCTATGTTGTTAGTCAGAAAGTCAAAAAGTCGTCTGACCGATCTATAATTGTCGAATTGTTCTATTTGTTACTGCTTCCAATTCTTAATTATTATTTTTTCCTTTCCTGCTTCTACTGTATTTTTCAAATATCGCCCTGTATTCAACTCTTAATTATTAATTCATAATTACTAATTAAAAATTATCCCGTAACTTTTTCATTTGGCTTTGCATCTTCCAGTACTTACCGGAAAAAATTAATTGTTAGATTTTAACTAATAAGAATAAACATTATCCATAATCTGTAGTCAGATGACCATTCATTATATTT
>Ga0364894_10128_pt2 | contig 22374 bp, 21 predicted proteins | sample ExccelJu500001D4_FD_206942 | JGI IMG/M metagenome (GOLD analysis project Ga0364894, IMG submission 206942) | Enriched cells from Trout Bog Lake Hypolimnion, Wisconsin, USA - BchlTB.July16.5000.01.D4 | ecosystem: Environmental > Aquatic > Freshwater > Lake > Hypolimnion/Profundal zone | place: USA...
GGTACTTATAACCTAACTTACGCTAGTGGCTTGAGCTCAACGAACTATGCATTTAATGCGGCAGCAAGTTCAGTTCCATATACCGTTAATCAAGCGCCACTCAATATCGTTATTTCAAAAACCTATGATGGCAATAGCGCATTTAGCAACACTAATCCTTATACCTTAAGTGGCACTACTTACAATGGGGATAGTCTGCCAACAATTGCCAGTGGATCGGCAACAGTTTCCAGTCCCAACGCTAGCGCTAGTCCATATGCTAGCTTTACTAGCAGCTCTTTAGCGCTATCAAACCCTAACTACTCGATAATGGGGGGTACAGTAGCAGCTACGATTAATTCAAAAACAATTACTTACACCACGACTGGTGCAACGAGTACCTATGGAACTTTGGCTACCTTAAGTACTCCAGTCTTTAGTGGTTTGATTGGCTCCGATAATCCAGGCGCTTCCATCACCTTGTATAGCAACATAACACCTGTAACGCTATCGGCAACCACTAATGTCGGAACGTATGCCCAGCAAGTAGCGATTAGTAATAGTAATTATCAGATTGCTACAACCGGTAATGCGGTTGGCAATCTAGTCATTAGTCCTGCAACACTGGCGATTACTGGAGCCAACAATAATGTGACTTATAACGGCTCAACCCAAACCAATTCAGCAGCGACCCTCAGCGTCAATGGTGCGGCGGCGAGTGTAATCAATGGAACAACAGTTTCAACAGGTATAGGCGCACAAACATTTACCTTAAGTGGCTATGCAAGCGGACTTAATGCAAGTAGCACTCCGATTTCAGATAACTTCAGTATTAGTCCAAATGCTGCCAGTGGTTCAATCGCAGGTAACTACAATATCAGTTACACCAACGGTAGTTTGACAATCGGTAAAGCCAATTTAAGTGTTACTGGTACACAAGCTTATAACGGCACAGCAACTATTTCAGGATCTAGTTTGACTATTTCTGGGGTGGGGGGACAAACCTTTACCGGCAGCGGTACTGCTGATTTAACAACAAAGAATGTCCAAACCAATCAGCCATTAGCAGATGTCAATGGTTTGGTATTAACACCGAACGGAAACTTCTTAGTTTCAAATTACAACCCGATCAATGTCTCTAATACAAGTATTTCAATCACGCCTTTAGCGGTGACTCTCACAGCCCCATCGATTACGAAAGTGTATGACGGTGGCTATACCTACAATATGACAGCGGCTAATTTAGCAGCAATGTCGAGTCAACTAGTTGGTGGTGATACCGTCAGCGCTGCATCGGTAGTCTTTACTGGCAATAATCCAAATGTGGGTACTAATAAGTCAGTGAGCTTAAATAGTGCCACCATTAGCGATGGTAATGGCGGTGCAAACTACACAGTTACTTTAGCCAATTCAAGCAATAGCCAAGTGACGCCAGCGTCTCTAACGATTACCGCAAACAATGCAGGTAAGTTTGTCACGCAGTCTGATACTGCAGGATTTAATGGTGTGGTGTATTCGGGATTTGTCAATGGAGAAACCGCTAGCTCAGCCCTCAGTGGAACCTTAACAGTGACTCGTAGCAATGCCTCTACTAATTCAGCTGGCTCCTACACAGGAGTATTGGTTCCCGGTGGTCTAACAGCTAACAACGGCAATTACACTATCACTCCGGTAGCTGGTAATTTTACGATTGTGCCTGCAAATGAGTTATTGGTGCAAGTAAGCCCAGTGACTTCCATTTATGGCGTGGCACCAACATATACCGCTACTGCTCAGTATCTAAGTTGCTCTGTCTCTGGATGCACATCAAGTGGTTCGGTCAATACTATTCATACGCTAAGCCCTATGATTACGAATAACGCCTTTAGTGTGAGCGATGGTTCTGGCGGAGCAGCCAGCTTTACGATTATTCCGGTCGCAGCAAGCACCAGTGGCTCTGGGAATACTAATGTCGGAGGGTATCAATTATCGGCATCTAATATCACCAATACTAGTAACAACTTTAGCAACACTATTGTGCTTACTGGCGCATTAACGGTATCCCCGTTTACGATATCGGCTAATCAATTGGGTGTATCTGGAATTAGTAAGGTTTATAACGGTAGTACTGCGATTTCAGGCTTAAGTTTAAATACAAGTTCTGCAAACTCATCGATTAAAAATGGGGATGCTGTCACCATCACTGGCACGGGAACTTACGCAGATGCTAATGTTGGCAATAATAAGTCTGTGACAGTATCAGTGGGTTTGACAGGTAATGATGCTGGTAACTACATCCTTTCTAGCAATCAGCTCACAGCTAATATTGGCACGATTACTCAGTTATCTTCTGTAACCTACACGGGCGCTTCTGGCGGCAATTGGTCTAATAGCTCTAACTGGGCCGGTGGTGCTATCCCAACATTAGGAAACGTAGCAACCGTAGTGATTCCTAATGGAAAAACCGTAATCTATGACACAGCGAATCTGACTAACTTAACACCAACCTCTGCAATTACTGATAATGGTGCAATTAGTTTTAATAGCGCATTGCCAATAACTTTTGCAAATAATGTTTCTGGTTCTGGTGCAATTAGCCAATCTGGCGCTGGAGCATTAACATTGACAGGCACCAATACCTATAGTGGTGGCACAAATCTTGCCGCTGGATCTGGCCTGATCTTGGGCTCTAGTTCGGCATTGGGTACCGGTGTACTGAACTCCTCTGGCGGCACATTGAGTACTAATGGTGCTACTTTAGCAAGCCTAACGGTCAATGGCGCTGTGATTTTAGCTAGCGACATTGCATCTGCTGGTAATCAAACCTATAACGGCGCAGTGACAATTGATAATTCCTCTAACATAACAACGTTGAGCTCTTCTTCGGGCAATATTAATTTTGGTAGCACGATTAAGGCTGGCGCGGCCAACCAATCTTTAGTGTTGAGTGCTGCTGCAGGTCAAGTAAGCTTTAATGATCAAGTCGGTGTTGCAGCCCAGACTTATAACAGTAGCACTCAAACCTATAGCCCAACAAGCTATAGCGGCTACCAGTCCCAAGCGAGCAATAACTTGACCAATCTGGTTGTTAGCGCTAATACGATTAACCTTAATGCTGATATCAGCACCTTGGGTACACAAACCTATACAGGATCAATAATTGTTGGTGATAACGGTAGCAATGGACCTACACGTCTTCTACTATCAGAAGATCCTGCAATTGTCTTTAATGGCACGATTAATGACACAACTAAAGGCACGCATAATTTATATGTCAGAGCGGTTACCACCCAAGGTCAGGCACCCACGATTACGTTTAATGGCGTCGTTGGCGGTATTGCCGCGCTAGAAAGTCTCACAGTTTCAACGGGTTCACAAGATACGGGTTCTGGTGCGCCCTACAGTGCGATAGACAATAACCCTGCACATTATCTTGGCACCGTCACGATTAAAGACAATATTTCAACTACGGGTGATCAAACCTATACAGCCAACAATTATGTTTTGGGAGATGGATCATCCAATCAAACCCTCGCTTTAAGCACCCAAACTGGAAACATTACCTTTAATGTGGGCACCTCTAGTGGTGCAGGATTTGCGCAAGCAGGAAGCGGGTTATTCTTAGACATATTCAATGGCGGTGGAACGGTATCTGGTCTATCTGGATCTGGACTCAAATACAGTATTACTGATACAACTGCTACTGCCTCTGCAAGCAGCGCCATCAACAATACTAGCTTAAGTGCAAACGCTGGCGTATTGCAAAATATCGAAAATAATCTGCTCAATCTTTTAGCTTCTGACGATACTCTGGATGAACTCAGCGGTACCGTAACCGTGGGAACGCCAAGTCAAGCATGTGAAATGCGCTATGAGTCAAACTATCTGAGTTGTGTGAAGTAAAGCATCGCCCTTACTAGCAATATCGTATTCTTTTTGTAATCATTTATTTGTCATTATCAGATGCGCTTTGCTAGTCTTTATGCCCTAGGCTACAGTCCCAAAAAAAATTCTCCTTCTGATGTGCTCAGCAAGTGTTGGCGCATTGCATTTATTGTTCTTGCTGCACATTACCTCATATTCATTTTGCTATCACTAAAACATGAGCTGAACACTGCTCTGGCTGAGGATGAGCTGATCATTCAGGTTAATCCATCCATCATGACTCCTGAAGTGGCTCCAGAAAAAATCAAAACAGAGCCACTTGAAAAACAACAGTCCAGTAAACGCTCATCCGAGCCCGTTGCAAAAGTAAATCCTATTCAGCCTGCTCAACCACCGCAGGTGGTTGATAACACTCCGATAGTCAAATTCAATGAAGAAGTAGTCATGTCAAATAACAAACCAGTCAAAGTTGAGCGGATAGAAGATAAGCAGATTCAGGCACCAATTGCTGAGAAGATTGATGAAAAAAGAATTCCTGAATCATTGCCACTGAAAAATCTAGCACCAGTTGAAACTAAAGCTGCTAATACCCAAGAAGAGCTTGCTTCAAACGCATTGCCCGTATTGGTAGATAAAAGAAATAAAGACAAGGATGCGCCAGAAGTCCAGCCACCAGGTAAAGCTGGAAATCCTTCTTTGGCCCCAGCAAGTGATTCTGCTAAATCTTCAAGTGGAGCCAATGCTACCTCATCTGCCAGCTCTGGTGGATCCTCATCGAACTCACCAGCGATGTCCCCTCAGGCGGCAGCTTCGTCTAATGGAGCAAGCACTGAGATGCAAGCACAAATCTCAAACACTAAATCTTCCGCTTCTGGTTCTTCTGCGAACTCGGGAACGGCAGATGCTGATTACAAATCGGAGAGTCTGCGAAATACCCAGCCCCGTTATCCAATCTACTCACGTAAGACACACCAAGAGGGTGTAGTAGTCGTCTTAGCGGAGGTATTGACCGATGGCAGCGCGACCGATATTCGTATTGCTGCCAGTAGTGGTTTTAAGTTATTAGATGAAGCCGCCCTTGAAACCGTTAAACAGTGGCGTTTTATACCGGCAAAAAGAGATGGTGTGCCTTATGCGCAAAGACTGCGCATTCCAGTTACCTATAGTTTGAATAATCGATAAAGAAAATCATCATGAATCTCAATATTATGAATGTTGTTCTGGGTCTACTGATCCTCCTATCTGTCTTTACGTGGGTTTTGGCGCTATATAAGCTTTTGCAAAACCGCAAAGCATTCCAACATGATCGAGCATTTTCAAAAGTCTTCTGGAGCTCTACTAACTGGGATGAGGCGAGGGCAAATGTCGTTGAAAACGGTACTCATTTAGGTCAAATTGCTAATGCTGGCTTTGTTGTGTATGACGAGTATTTGAGTAATCCGCATTCTTTAAGACATGCTGGAGAAGTCAATGAAGTGCTAGAGCGCCCCTTGCAGCAAAAAGCTGAAGAAATCATGTGTCAGTGTGAGAGGGGTTTGAATGAGTTGGCCTCGATTGGTTCACTTGCGCCTTTTATTGGCCTTTTTGGCACCGTATGGGGCATTATGGAAGCCCTCAAATCAATTGGTGAATCGGGGCAAGCCAGTATTGATATGGTTGCAGGACCTATTGGTGAAGCACTGATCTCAACGGCAATTGGTATTGCTGTAGCGCTGCCCGCAGTATTTTTCTATAACTACTTTATACGACAGCTCAGGGTAGCTAGTACCAATATGGATGGCTTTATTAATGATTTTTTACGCTTGGCTGTTGCTGAAGTAAAACGCGTCAAAAACTAATTGGAGTTTGAGCTATGGCTGGAAAATTCAATCGTCAGGCACCAAAAGCGATGGCTGAGATCAACGTAACCCCATTTGTAGATGTGATGTTAGTCCTGCTGGTTATTTTTATTGTGACCGCACCATTGTTAGTTCCTCAATCAATGAAGGTTAACCTACCAAAGACGGTAGAGCTGAATAAGACGTTGCCGACAAAAAACTCGATTTTGGCAATTGATGCGGCGGGTCAAATTGCGTTTGATGGCAAAAATACTAGTGATTCAGAATTAATACAGATCTTTAAAGTGAGCGCTAATCCGAATTTTCAGGTACAGATTCAGGCTGATCAAGCAGTGCCCTATGGACGTGTCGCTGAAATCATGGCCTTGGCTCAAACTAATGGTGTTACCAAGATTAGCTTTGCTACTACCTCAAGAGATAGGCGTAAATAATTGGTAAATCCAGCGTTACTTAAAGTAACGCTCGTTCACTAAAAAGTACTTTGGAACAACCAAGTGCCAAACGGTTGCTTCAAAATTCCTTTGGTTTTCAAAACCAAAGAGTGAGTCAGCAGTTCTTCTAATTAGATTAAATTCACTACACAAAATGCTACACATCGATAAACAGACGCTATAACCTCTTGAAATCCTAATGGTTTTCTTTGGATGTCTGCTCCTTTTATACCTGTTGCTTTGGTATCAAAAAATGGTTTTAGATAGTTATTAAGGGGAAGAGTTAAGATTGAAGCTGATTTGATTGAGCCAACTGATCCTGTCCGGCTTTGATTTTCTGCCTAGCTCGCTCAGCTTTAACGGCATCTTGATCACGCTTGACTCGATCTTTCATTGATTTAAGCCTAGCCTGCTCTGGGCTTAATGGCTTTTGTGGGGTAATTTCAGCGAATCTCATAGTTAACCAATCTGCTGGGGTGGGTGTGGCACGTTTTTAGCGCCAAAGATAGCTTGAAATAACTTCATAGCCTGAGCCGGACTTTGAGCATAGAGAATGGTCTCCACCCATAAGCCTGCTGCATTAACCGTAGCTTTATATCTCCTCATATAAGTATTTAGCTTTTCTTATCTAATTAACATGCAATCAAGTGTTACTTGAAGTAACGCTGTTATCGCTAACTACTCGTTTTTATTGAAGTTCAGTTTTAGTGCGCCACTAGCTTGCTCAATTGCCTCATCAAAGCTACCGGCCTCAGTTTCGGATTTAAGGATTTCCAATGCCTGTATCAAGTCAGTCATATTCCGTACCGAAATTGATGTTTTGCCGGGAACAATCTCAATCCGTTTGCTGCCATAAAACATGGATACACATAAAGAGCCATCAGAAGACATGAACCACCAGGGCTTAATACGTTTAGGACGTTCAATGGTTTTGTAGTTGCCTTCTATATCTTTAACAGTAACCCTACGCTTGACAACAAAGTGGGTATGCTCAATTTGGCTCTTGGCTAGTTGTATCTGCTCCCAAAGCTTATTGCTTAATTTATTGCGCCTTTGCTGTACTGGCGACATTGATCTTGGTCTTACGGCATCTACAAAGTTCAGCTTATTTAAGGCATTTGGTGCATTCATAGTGTTCTCCTATCAAAAGTGGGGTACTCATGCAATGTATGGCTGATCAGGGGTTCAGGGCGACCTCTATTTGGCGATTCTCATAAAACAGAGCATTTTGGATAGAAAAAATGCGGTATTTCTTATCAAGGCATAAATATTTTTGTGAGTTGCTCGGTTGCGACAAGAGTGGGTTGCAGGAGTAAGAAGAAAAACGTTACTAGCTGAGTAAGTGGTAGCTATTGGAGTTGAGTTAGTTGCTTTGTAAGTAACTGCTGTGACAAATGACTAGCTCTGACTAGCAACTAGAAAAGCACTTCTCTCTCTTGAGAGAGGCAACTAATGACTAAGTAACGATCTTTTGAGATCTCTTCTTCTCGTAACTAACTTGGCAACCAAGCGACTTGCAACTTAACTCATCTAAAAGGAGAAAAAAATGAGAGAAATTGCAGTCAGAATGTTTATTAATGAAAAGTATGCAGGTAAGGTTGGAAATATGGTGTTTAATCGCGCTGTTTATAACGGCTCAATTGAATTACATAACCCCATACAAAAGTATTTAGTTGATTTTTACAGCTATACCCACTGGGAAAATCATGCCCAATCCCCGGAGCAGATCGATATAGTTACTGAGTTGGCTAATACGGATTTGCCTACAGCCCCCAATATTTTGATGTCCTGGATAAAGCATTGGGATAGAGATACCAAAGTCAAAGTGTCTGTGCCTGGGTTTTGTGCTTACTTGCAAGATACGGGGGAGATGCATTTACGTATTTATGACGCGCAGCGCAGTACCAAATCTAGCTGGGATCTACCAGTGCGCCATTGTAAAAATGCAGGGCCCAAACTGCCTGTATTCATAGCTACCAATGTGGATTTAACGGTTTGGCAGTAGGTATTCTTTAGTAGTAAACCCCTCAAAAAGCCCTTTTAAACAGGGCTTTTTTGCTGTCATACGCTTGGGTAGTTGGACTAACGTAAACGCAATATAGCGTGGATTTGAGGTGTTTTAAAAAGTGTGTCAAAAACACACAGAAAAACTATCCATTTGCACCAAATTCTTATCTGAATAAGCTTCAGATTGTTGTCTAGATCTCACACAAAACAGCTAAATACAAAGCGTAGTGTGCACATAAGAAAAATATGCTTTTCTTTTATGAAAGACGCAAGTCGTTGATTCTTGGAAGATCGTGGCAGACCATGGAATTCTAAAGAACCTGGGGCAAAGATGACAAATCATAAAAACTCAAAAGCACCCCATGGCAAATAGAGGTCGACCTTTATTGCAAAAGAAAACACACTACATACATGCTTTTTATTAAATGAAAGGATTACACAGATGGCACAAGCTAAAACATTGACACCTGAGGAATTGGAAAAGACCTTGGCATACGTAAGTACTAGAAAATATCCAGAGCGTGATCGGGCACTGATATTAACTAGCTGTTATTCAGGGCTTCGTGTCGCCGAAATCGCCAGCTTAAAAATGCGGGACGTTGTAAATGAAGACGGCACGATCCGCAATGAAGTGCGCTTAAGTGCGGCCCAGACTAAGGGAGGTCAACCAAGAACGGTATTTTTACCTAAGAAATTGCAAGATGAGCTAGCTATTTATTTGGCAACCCGCCATGCTCGGTTTCCGGATATTCCATTCTTCCATACGGCCAATAGGCTGGGGTTCTCCGCAAATTCACTGTGCCAATGGTTCTTTTGGGCTTACCGAAACGCTGGTATCGCTGGAGCGTCAAGCCATAGTGGTCGCAGAACCTTCATTACAACCCTGGCCAACAAAGGCATCTCAGTTAGGGTGTTAGCTGGATTGGCGGGACATAAATCCATTGCCGTGACTCAGAAATATATCGACGTCAATCCAGATTTAATGCGCAATGCGGTTGAGTTAATTTAAAAATTACTTTAAGGAAAGCTTATACATTCCCTTGTAGTCTTTCGCTTTAAGTAATTTCACAATACCGGGTTTAATCGTGTCTGCAATTGTGAGGTAGCCCGATTTGTAATCCTTAGCATTAACTTGATTAATTTGAACGCCAAGATCTTCCAGCATGTGCAGTTTGACCTGTTCTTGAGGGGTAATTTTATCTACTGAAACATGATGGTAGGTTAGGCCGCCAACAAGTTTTGGATACTTTTTTTGCAGAACAAATTTTTCAGTTAATAACCACCACAAAATAGATTCGCTGTAGTCCATTCCCAAACCAATCATGTCAATATGGTCGCGTAGGAATATATCAGCCCAAGAGTACGGATTACCACTCTTTTCAAAATCAAAATTTGGAATTGGTAAGCTTAGTGGCGAGCGAAGATTTTTTACTTTTGAATAGGAAATAGAGCCGAAAAGATATTGCGCAATTTGATTTTGGTATCGACCATATTGTCTCAATCCTAAGGTAAGGCTTGTGGCTGTAGGAGAGCTGCCGTTAATATTCCACCATGTTTTTGACCGCATTTTTCTTCCTCTAAACAAAGAGAAGGTGTTTTCTGAAATATTGGGAAATAGTGGTGTGGAAATTTCAAAACCAAGATGATCTGGCGCAAATCCACACCCTTCATTAGCAAATGAAGAATGGTAGTTGGTAGTGAGAATATTTTTTGCTAAACAAGAAATTACGTGATTTAAGTCTTGATCACCGCCTGTATAAGTGGCTCCCATCGCAATGTACTGTAGATCAGTCTTAGATAAATTTGTGCAATTAAGAAGTAGTTCATCAAAGACTAATGTCAGTGGCTTTTGATCAATATCACGAACTTCATATCTAGCAGCTCTAGCCATTTTTTCTAGTGCTGATTTCCAAGAAATCTGACCTCCATCGGGGTTATCTTTGATCCAACGATGAATACCGTTGCCTATTAGTAATGTATTTTTAATTGCCATTTCTTATCCTTTGAGGTTTGGATTCAATCAATTGATGGAAACTTCAGTCTTCCGGCGTTGTAAACCAATCTTTCTGCATTTTTCTTGTAATTACTGGCTGCCATTTCACGCCTTTGTTTCTCCTCCCGCTCACTTAAGGATTCACTGACAGATCTGCCCAAATGATGTTCGGCTAACTTAGCTTTTTGTGCCAATTGATATAGCTGGATATTAGGGTTGTGATACAGAATATCGGCAACATCGACCAATATGGGTACTGTCTTATGTTGTAGGCGGTTGGTTTCTAGTTGCACAATGGCTGAGCTTTGCGCTCTGACATCCAAATCTTTGCCAAGATGGTGTTTATCCAATAATTCATTGATCTGCTCCAAGATCGTCACACGCCTTAGATTTAATGGGACATCTAAAATCAGCAGATAGCGCTCATCAATACTGAGCTTTTTTAACGCCTCTTCTTGGTCTATGGCACGTACTTTGGGGTATTGGCGACGCTCACTAAACAATCGTCTGCCAGTCTTTTGCCACCACTGCGGCCAAGAGATGGTCACATCACCAAACAAAGCATAGGTCTCTGCTAGTTCATGGTCTTTACCTTCTGCGGCGCAACACTCTAAGTACTCTTTACTAGCATTTAAACACCGCCACCATTGGTAATAGAGGGTCTCTTTAGCCTTTTTCCACTCCAGCTCAATTGGAAGACGCCTTCTTAATCCACCGGGGATTTCTTTAAATAATCCCAATTCTTCATCTGCCACGGCTAGCTTTCAAAATTTAAATTGATAAGAAAAAGTATAACCAATATTCTTATCAAAATAACTTTTCAATAACCTTTATTTAAGGTGTTAACAAACTCGTTTCAAATCAATTATTTCAGCAATAAAGTGCTTCAAAAGTCTATCTTCATAGGGCGAACACTATCGTAATAACTAGGAGAGTAAAGATGAAGAAGAGTGTAAAAGTAATGATTGATCAAGTATTAAGTGAAGGGGATTTGCTTGCACAGCAGCAAGCCGATTTTTATGAAAACTTTATTGTTAAAGCCAATGATGTTTTATACGGATTATTAGCAGATTTAATGCGATACAGCGATCAAGTACTAGGGTCGGATAGTAAGTTAGAGATTTTGTCGAAGATGCGCAGTACTTTATCAACAAAATATAAGATAAAAGTACAGAAGAACACTCCCGAACTAACAATTATTGTTAAGTACGTAGTGAGAACCAATCGTAAAAATGCTCACGTGTATGCCAGGGTGCTGGATATGGCATATCGCCAGGATGTTATGGCTGACGAGTTGGAGGATTTCATCCGTCAAAACGGCGGAATAGACCGCATCCGAGAAAGCAATACCAATTTGGAGGCTGTTGCAAGAAAGAAAGCCCGCAATGAGCAGGAGCTCAACTTTATCAAGGCTTTGCTGCGTGAGAAAGCATCAACGCCAATTTCAGAGTTTCAAATTCCCATGGAGTGGACAAGTCGTGTGCACGATTCAAGAGGGGCCAGCGAATTCTTTTACCCGATTTGCAAGTATGTACAGGATGGGTACAAGATAGTTGGAGTTATTCCAATGGATTTTGATTTTGAAAATCACATTTTAGAACGTGTATTTATTGATTTGAATTACAAGACTTGGTATGGAGATTTGGAAAAGCAGCAAATTGCTGCTGCTAAGTATGCAATATCGCCCGAGTATCTGCAAAAGGTAAAAGAAGAGCGTCGGTTAAAAGAAGAGAAGCATGGAGCTCAAAGACTGACCAATCAACAGCCAACTTTAGATGACTGATCTTCAGTGTTACTTGCAGTAACAGTGCCACCTTCGGGTGGCATTTTCTATTGGAAATGTGAGTGTTAACAAAACCAATTTGAAACGCTTATTCATCCGAAAAAGAGGTCAACACGTCTATCTTTCTTATATGGGTTATCGCTCTTTATGACCTTAATTAAATGGAGATTTATACAAATGAAGAAGAAAAAACAAGTGAGCTGCAACGCTAATTATTTAAATGTAAATGTTATTTTGACGTTTGATACCTGTGATCAATTTGGTGAAACGCAGGACATTTTTGATTTAGCTTTGCTTATCGGTAAAGATGAGGTTAGCGCAGCAGCGTTTTTAGATAGGGAATTTTTTAAGCTAATTGTTGATGAATGCGCTTATCGCAACCGTTCTGTTGGTGACCTAATCAAAATTAGCACTGCTAGCAATTGGGATGATTTTGAAGAAGTTACAAATTTAAAGTCCATCTACTCTCTGGGACATAGTTGCAAATGGTTTTTTTCAAGAGAGTGGAAGGAGCTTGATCAATGGGAAGAACGGCTAATAAAAACATATGGATTTGGGGCGAATGTTTAAGTGTTTTTTACGGTTAGTTATGCGTATTAACAAAACCAATTTGAAACGCTTATTCATCCAAAAATAATTAAATAAAAAATACTATAGATACATGAATTATCACCGTGATAGTTCGAATATATAAGGAGTCTTAATTATGTACGCAACAAAAACAAATGGCGGCATGAATTCAAAAATTACCAGTTTGCCTATTGGATCAAAATATATAAATGATGATTACAGTGATCTTGAGAAGCGTTATGCCAACGTAGAGACATATATAAAGCAGATTGCTAATGGCAAGATTCACAACTTGATCGTCAATGGTCCTCCGGGTGTTGGCAAGACTCACTCAGTTGAGAGTTATCTAAACAAATACGCCCAAGGTAATTACAAGGTTGTTAAAGGGCATATGACGCCTTTGAGTTTGTATGGAAATCTATATTTTCATAGAGAAGTTAATAACGTACTGGTATTAGACGATATTGATTCAGTATTTAAGAAGATTGAAGGCGTTAATTTGCTTAAGGCAGCTATTGATACCTCACCTGTGCGCAAAATTAGCTGGGAAAGCACTACACCCCTTAAAGGCGTTGGTATTCCAAGTTCGTTTGAATTCAAGGGCAGCGTTATTTTGGTATCCAACATTGGATTTGACGGTCATACAAGGGGAAATTTATCGGCCCACCTAGATGCCCTAAAAGACCGGAGTTACAAGATCATCGTAGCTGACAGTTCTAAAGAAAGTTGTTTTAAGCAAGTTTGCTTCATGGTTGCAAAAAAAGAATTGCTTAGTAACTTTAATTTAACAAAACAGCAAGAATTTTCATTGCTTGATTACATTGAAAGTAATTTAGAGAAGTTCAATAAAGTTAGCTTGCGTACGGCTGTGAAGTTAGCCCAGTTAATCTCAATAAATGCTGAGAATTGGAGAAGTATGGCTGACAGTGGTTTATTAAACGACTCTGACCAATAAGGGAAAGGGATTGAGATGAGCAACATTAAGCATATAGTTAGGTTGGCAAGTGGTAAAGAAGTTCCATGGGATGAATTTATGACGTGGGGGGCTAAAAAGCAAAGTGCCAATTTAAAACCAACTAGGACGGGATGCAGCTTATCTAGTGAGTCTCGGAAAAAGATTAGCAAGGCATTGGTAGGGCGGACTACTACACGAAAAGGGGTGCCTTTGACAAATGAACATAAGGAGGCTGTGTCAAAGGCTAAAACTAAAAAGCTAGTGACGCCACATGGCATATTCGATGGTAGAAAAGGATATGCTGTGTATTTGGCGGGTATCCTTGGTTTATCGGTTGCCACAGCGAAAGACCGTTACCGAGACGCCAAACGTTTAAATCCAGCTGAATATTATTATTTAGAATAATTAATGAAAATAAGACTCCTAAATCCTCATCAGAAATGGTGAGGGTTTTGTCTTTTAAATATTGTTTTAAGTAGTGCATATTGCTTATTTGCTTGCACACTTACTTACACACCGATGCTCACCAGCGCTAGAGCCTTGTATTTATTAGGATCAATTTGGGCCTCTGCTCTCATAAGAAAGAAGCCCTAGGGGTCTTGTCACAAAGACCTCTGTAGATTCAAGAGGTTAGTGGTGAATTAGGTGGTTTAAATTCACTACACACCGCTTACACACCAGGGCATTTTTCATGGTGTGTAGTAAATGTGGTTTTAGTGTGGTTTTGCTGTAAAAACACCTGTAAAGGTGTGTAGTAAAAGTAAAGTTTTAGGGCCTATAGCTCAGTTGGTTAGAGCAGAGGACTCATAGCGAAAGTTGTGCCATATACGTGGAAACTGTATATGGGATGGTGTCAAATTCGGAGAAAGCTAAGTCGCAAGATATGCCAACGCCGAGCCAAGCTTCAGCGTGAAAGTGCTGTTGAAGGTGTAGAGACTAGACGGCACCCATCTAAGTAAGGATGTAAATCTTTATATGATGAAGGCATAGTCCAGGGAGTTGTGAAAGCAACACAAACCGGAATCCTTTGGTCCCAGGTTCAAGTCCTGGTGGGCCCACCAGAAAAGCAAAACCCCAGTTAGAGATAGCTGGGGTTTTGCCTTTTGATTGAAATGCTTGGATGCCTGTCTTTTGTTATTCCATTAGATAAATTAGTTTAAATCTCAAGGGCCGCTTTAACTTTTAATTGAACGCAATCAAAATAATTAGATAATGGGAGTCAGCATAAAAAGTATCTTATTTATATTTAGGTAATAAAGATGGACAGGGTAGATTGTGTAGTTATTGGGGCAGGTGTGGTTGGCTTGGCTATTGCAAGGCAATTGGCGTTGCGAGGCTTTGAAACCATTTTGCTTGAGCGTGAGGATAATTTCGGCACAATCACTAGCGCTCGAAATAGCGAGGTAATTCACGCTGGAATTTATTACCCTAAAAATTCATTGAAAGCAAAACTTTGTGTTGAAGGTAATCGTCTTTTGTACGAATATTGTCGCACTCATCATGTTGCTACTAAGTCCTGTGGAAAGCTCATTGTTGCCACAGATGAAAGACAAATAGATGATTTGTATGAAATACTAAATCAAGCCATGAATAATCAAGTACCAGAGATCAAAATGATTTCAGGGGATGAGGCAAGAAAATTAGAATTGAATCTTACCTGCTCAGCTGCGATTCTATCTGCATCTACTGGAATTATTGATAGCCATGGATATATGCTTTCTTTATTGGGCGGCTTCGAGGATGCTGGCGGCATGATAGCGTACCGATCTCCATTAGTTAGCGCTACACCACTGGACCAAGGAAAAAAAGGTTTTGAATTAGTGGTTGCGGGTGCCAATGAGATGCGTTTTCAGACGAAGTTTTTATTTAACTGTGCTGGTTTAAGTGCTCCTGCCGTAAGTCATAAAATTGAAGGCCTGGCGAAGAGTCTCATTCCTAGGGCATATTTTGCAAAAGGAAATTATTTTTCATTGTCTGGTAAGTGCCCATTCAGTCGTCTGATATATCCAATCCCTGAGCCCGGTGGCCTGGGAGTCCATCTCACTATCGATATGGGAGGGCAGGCAAAGTTTGGCCCCGACGTAGAATGGTTGGACATTGAATCTGAAGATCAGATTGAGTATTTGGTGGACTTAAAACGAGCCGATGGTTTTTATAATGCAATTCGTCGTTATTGGTCGGATTTAAAAGATGGTGTATTGCTGCCAGATTACTCAGGAGTGAGGCCGAAAATTGTTCCACCAAATTCTCCAGCAGGAGATTTTTGCTTTGATGGGCCAAATCAACATCAATTACGGGGCCTTTACAACTTATATGGTTTTGAGTCGCCTGGATTGACTGCTAGTCTTGCAATTGCAAATTATGTTGACGGATTAATTCAAGAATCCATGTAAAAGTAAGGACTAGTCAATGAAGTTTTTTGGTGGTCTCTTATAAAGTAGAGCGCTTTCATCGAATTAATCTGAGTTAATTTATTGGGCGGTCAATACACCCACATTCATAATGAAATGAGGGTGTATTGATGCAATAATTACAGTGGTTTAAGAATCTTTCCTTTAGTTTCGGGTAGCAAGAGTGCGGCGATAACAAACAGGGTGTATGCAAAACAGGCAAATATTGCAATGCCATTTCCCAGACCATAGCTCTGTGATATGAAGCCAACCAGGGCAGGGAACAGGGCGCCCATGCCTCTTCCAAAATTGTATGTAAATCCCTGACCCGATCCCCTTAATGCTGTTGGAAATAGCTCGGTTAAAAATGCACCCATACCCGAGTAATAGCCACTCGCAAAGAATCCAAGTGGAAATCCTAGCCACAGCATCATTCCATTTGTAATATCAAGTTGCGTATATAGCGCAGTAATTACACCAGCCCCAATGCCAAAGATAATGAATAATAAACGTCGACCATATTTATCTGCCATCCATGCGCCGACTAGATACCCAGAAAAACTACCAAATATTAGAATGGCGAGGTAACTAGATGATCCAACAACGGTCAGATGTCGCTCGGATTTCAAAAAGGTTGGTACCCAACTGGTAATTGCGTAGTACCCCCCTTGTGCACCCATCGAAAGGATGGAGCCTAGAATTGTTGCTTTAATAACATCGGGTTTAAAAATCTCAATAATCGATGGCGCTCTGCCTTCTTGCGCTAATTTTTCACGAGCTATTTGAGCAATTTCTGGCTCAGGAACATGACGTCGAATGTAAAGGATGAGCAGGGCGGGTAAGAAGCCGATAACAAACATTGCACGCCATGCTGTTTCTGGAGGGAGCGCTGAAAATAAAATGGCTTGCATAAGTACTGCTGCTCCCCAGCCTAAAGCCCATGCTGACTGAACGCATCCTACTGCGCGACCACGATACTCCGCGCGGATGGTTTCGCCCATGAGCACCGCGCCCGCAGCCCACTCGCCACCAAAACCAAAGCCAAGTATGCCCCGCGCGATCATAAGTTGATTAAAGTCTTGCGTGAATGCGCAAATCAAACTAAAGCAAGAAAACCATAGAACTGTGAACTGTAAGGTTCGCACTCTACCAATTCTGTCTGCTAAGTAACCGGCGAACCAGCCACCAAATGCAGATGCTAGAAGTGTTGCGGTTACGGCTAGCCCTGCTAGTCCACGATCAACTTGCCACAGGGTAATAATAGTGCCAATCACAAGGGGATAAATCATAAAATCCATCCCGTCTAATGCCCAACCCATGAAGCAACCCCAAAAGGTTTTCTTCTCTGTCTGATTCATCGTCTTATAAAATCCGGTAAGACTCGTATCTACATGACTATCCACTTTGTCTCCTTGTACTTTATGTTTAATATGCTAGTGAATTTAATTGTTTTATACACTAGATCAAGAAAAATACCTATAAGCTGTTTCCTGCCCCCCTTTTTTAATTAAAGAAAACTATTTGACATGGTAGGAACGCTAAAAAGGAAGCATTGCCATATTTTTGGCGATACCGCTCTTTTAATTGATTTTTCTGAATACGAAAATCATCTGGACTTGGTGCATTTAATTACGGCAAAGCTGATCATTGGTCATCATGCTTGGTTGTCAGATGTTGTTCCGGGGATGGATAAGGTTTTAATCAAAATTGATTTTTTAGATAGGGATGTATCAATATTTCGATTTGAATTGATGCACCAAATAGAAAAGTTAACTTTGGAAATCATTGCTCAGGAAACCGAGCTTGAGAGTCTCAATTCCTCGGGTAAAACACAACATATCATTCAGGTTTGCTTTAACGAGGAGGTTGCCCCCGATTTATCTGCAGTTGCTAAAGCGGCAAAGCTTTCTATTGAGGAAGTCATTTATTGCTATAAAAAAAATATCTATAGGGTGGATATTTTGGGCTTTACACCAGGCTTTGCTTATTGCAGTGGTCTTGATTCCAAGTTGAGTTTGCCGCGAAAGTTAACGCCTAGGCCATCAGTGCCTGCTGGTAGCGTAGCGATTGCTGAGTTGCTAACTGCAATTTATCCAAAGTCTATATCAGGGGGGTGGAATCTAATTGGTAGATCTGCAAATAAATTATTTGATTTGACGCGTAATCCTCCCGTGCTTTTGATGCCTGGAGATTTAATATCAATAGAAGAAATCTCTTTGGATCAGTTGCATCAACAGGAAAAGGTCAATGCAAAAACGAGCTTTTCATCTCCTATCTATGAAAGTAAAAATCAATTAGATATAGCGATAATGCAAGTCATTAAACCTGGAGCATTAACATCTATTCAAGGGGCTCCTCGTAAAGGATTTGCACATTGGGCTATTAGTGCCGGCGGTGCCGTTGACTTAAATAGTTTGAAGATAGCAAATACTTTAGTTGGTAACGATCCTGAAGAGGCTGGCCTTGAAATCACTGCTGTGGCCCCTACTTTGTATTTTGATGTGCCCGTAGTGGTTTCTTGGGTTGGAGGGGAATGCAATGCGATTGTCAATGGTAGAGAAATTAAGGGCAATCGCCCAGTCTTTTTGCCAAAAAATACTACTCTTCATTTTGGAAAGTTGACGCTAGGCTTTCGTATCACCCTAGCAATTGCTGGTGGTTTTGACATTCCACATGTCTTAGGTAATCAAGGCAGTCATTTGGGGGCGGAACTTGGATTGCCTAAATTGGAGAAGGATGATTTATTTCCCCTTGCTAAGCCGGTGGCCAGCAAGAAATTACTAGAGTTTTTAACCGCCGGCCAGAAACCAAACGAAGTATTTTTTCCAAATTGGTATGCTCCCTCGCCAATTTCACTGTCTGCAGACTTGCAAATCATTCATGCAATTGCCTCTACCGATCTCAATCAATTACCCCAGGAAGACCAAGCGGCGTTTTGGGGGACTACATGGACCATTTCAGCGCAGATCAATCGCATGGGCATCCGCCTTGATGGAGATTTTCAACCCCGCTCTAATGTAGCCGGTATTCCATCTCAAGGGGTATTCTTCGGAAGTATTCAGTTTCCACCATCTAAACAGCCAATTATTTTACTTTCAGAGCATCAAACAACCGGGGGCTACCCTTTATTTGCAAACATTATTTCTTCAGATCACGCTATTTTGGCTCAATTAAAACCTGGAGATAGAATAAAGTTCAAGTTAGTCTCATTAGAAGAGGCCGATATTTTGAATAAGATCTTTAATACTAAAATTAAAAATATAATTGATGCGATACGAAATAAATTAAAAGATACGCAATGAAGCTCGATCTAAATAGTGATATGGGGGAGGGTTTTGGTAACTCCGGCATAGAAAATGACATCGCCCTGCTTGACTATATTAGTTCTACCAATATAGCTTGCGGATGGCATGCCGGAGATCCGGCGCGAATGAGGGAGCTAGTTCAACGCGCCCTTAAAAAAAATGTTTTTATTGGAGCGCATCCTGGTTTGCCTGATTTAGCTGGTTTTGGAAGAAGAGAGATGTCCATTACCGAGAATGACGCATACAATTTTGTCATTTATCAAGCAGGAGCATTAAATGCTTTTGTAAAGGCTTTTGGTGGTCGATTACACCACGTTAAACCTCACGGGGCTTTATATAACCAAGCAGCAAAAGATCCTCGTTTAGCCAAAGGTATTGCGCATGCAGTCAAAGATCTTGGGAATAATATTATTTTGTATGCATTGGCAGGCAGTGAAATGGTCGATGCAGCTAGAGAGATTGGTGTCGAAGTTTGGGAAGAGGTTTTTGCGGATCGCCGCTACAATCCAGATGGTAGTCTTGTCCATCGCTCCAACGCCAATGCATTGATCGAGGAAGAGGATCAGGCATTAAATCAGATCCTATCGATGGCTCGGGATGGATCTGTTCTTGCGATAGATCGCTCAACCATCCGACTGAATGCCGACACGCTATGCATCCATGGTGATCATGCTCATGCTGTTCAATTCGCAAAAAAAATTCGTCAGGCTCTTTCCAATTTATGAAAAGACAGCAATTCATCGAAGCATTAGGCAATATTGTTGGTAGCACCCATGTATTAGTAAATGGCGATTTATCTTCATGGGAGCAGGATTGGCGAAAACGTATTCGTGGAAAATCACTTGCAGTTGTTCGACCGGTAAACGTAGATCAAGTTTCAGCCATTGTTCGTTTGTCTTCTGAGGCGGGCTATAGCATAGTCACCCAAGGTGGTAACACAGGGCTAGTAGCTGGATCAATTCCGGATGATAGCGACTCTCAAGTGGTGCTTAGTATGCAGCGCATGAATACCATTCGATCAATTGATATTGATAATCTCACAATGACATTAGAGGCCGGATGTATTTTGCAATCCGCTCAAGAAGCTGCAGAGGTTGCTGGATATTTTTTCCCTTTAAGCTTGGGAGCTGAGGGGAGTTGCACTATTGGGGGCAATTTAGCGACTAATGCGGGTGGCACAAGTGTTCTTCGCTATGGTAATGCCCGCGATTTATGTCTTGGCCTAGAGGTAGTCACTGCAGACGGTGATATTTGGCATGGACTAAGTGGTCTAAGAAAAGATAATACTGGTTACGATCTACGTAATTTGATGATTGGTAGCGAAGGCACATTAGGAATAATTACCGCTGCTACTGTAAAAATTTACCCTAAACCTGCGGCGATATTAACTGCCTGGGCAGCGGTACCTTCAATCGATGCTGCGGTAGAGTTGTTGCGCTTATGCCGTCAATATTTAAGTGCTGACTTAACAGGATTTGAGCTAATTAATCGATGCAGTCTTTGCTTGGTTAACAAGCATTACCCCAAGTTAAATATACCCTTTTGGGAAGATTGCCCATACTGTGTATTGCTTGAAAACTCGGATGATGAATCTGAACATCATGCAAACTCCCGCTTGGAGCATTTGTTTGAACTAGCAATCGAGCAGGGTTGTGTGGTTGATGCAGTCGTTTCTCAAAATATTTCTCAATCAAACCAGTTTTGGCTAATTCGCGAGTCGATTACCTTGGCTCAGGCTTCTGAAGGTCTGAACATCAAACATGATGTATCCATACCCATTTCTTCCATATCTAATTTTGTGGAGCAAACTGACGCTAAATTAAAGCGGGCTTTTCCAGGGATTCGTCTAGTGACATTTGGGCACTTAGGAGATGGAAACTTGCATTACAACATTCAAGCTCCTGACTTTACCAACCCTGCGGATTTTATTGCTCAACATGAAAATCTCATTAGTCAGTTGGTATATGAGTCTGTTAAAGAATTTAGTGGGTCTATTTCCGCGGAGCACGGTATTGGCGCCCTAAAGGTTGATATTCTGCCGCTTTTTAAGGATGCAACAGCACTTCGGATGATGCGAAGCATACGTTATGCTTTAGATCCCAAGGGGTTATTCAATCCGCGCCGAGTTATTCGATAGGTTCAAAGCCATATAGATGTTGTGGATTGGTGCACAAAATCTTTTTACGCATTTCCTCGCTTGGAGCACTTTCTCCAAGCGCTGCAAGCAGATGATTGATATTTGGCATTGACCCCCAAGTTGCTACATGAGGCCAATCAGATCCCCAAATACATCGGTCAGGGGCGGCTGCAATTAATCTTTTAGCATAAGGTATTGCATCTTCATAAGAGGGCACCATCTGACTTAGGCGATAAAAACCAGATACCTTTACCCAAGCGCGTTCACGAACTATGCTTTCAAGCGCACTAAATCCGGGGGATTCTAGGCCGACAGATGTTTTTAAAAAACCCATATGGTCAATAACGATATCAGACTGCATTTTCAGTAATCGTGGCATGAGAGCGGGGAGGTCATTTCCGTCTAAAAGGAGCTGAACATGCCAACCCCAGTCTCTTGCTAGAGCATCACATTCTTCTAGGTTTGATAATTCGAGGCCGCCACCGGCAAACATTACATTGACGCGGATACCTACAACCCCATGGTCCAGCATGTTTTGGTAGTAAGCATCATTTTGGCCAAGTAATGGCACGGCGACACCGCGCAAACGTTTAGGATATTTTTCCAATACCTTGAGCATGGGTTGATTATCTTGACCATTTACGCTGACCTGAATTAAGACTCCGTAGGTCATGCCCGTTTCATTAAGCATTTGGACATACTGCTCTCCAGTTGCTGGAGGTGGTGTGTATGAGCGATCTTTAACTAGTCTGTCTGTATCAATCACATGGGCATGGGTATCAACTGCGCCATCAGGCACAACAAGTGCAAAAGGTCCAGTCTGATGCTTTGGAGGCCCTGGGCAAAAAGGAATGTCTGCTTCATTCAACATTTTTGATTCCAAATATTAGTTATCTGAAAGCGCATTATTTCTACTGATACGCTAATTAGTTCGATCAGTCTAACTGATCTAAGGTATAACTTTAAATCAGATTAAAGCTAAATTGCACTCATAATCTTATTGATTGCTAGATCAGCAAATTTTTTCATATTTAACCCTATTTTACAGGTAATGATTTGCGTTTTTAATGCACCCCAAAAGGGTTAATGAGTATTTAAAGATTAATAAGCCTATAGCTCAGT
>Ga0364894_10327_pt1 | contig 22143 bp, 18 predicted proteins | sample ExccelJu500001D4_FD_206942 | JGI IMG/M metagenome (GOLD analysis project Ga0364894, IMG submission 206942) | Enriched cells from Trout Bog Lake Hypolimnion, Wisconsin, USA - BchlTB.July16.5000.01.D4 | ecosystem: Environmental > Aquatic > Freshwater > Lake > Hypolimnion/Profundal zone | place: USA...
AGCTTGCCGCCAATCCCTGCCCCAAAAAAAATATGTATACACCAGGCAAACGCTATTTTTTTACACCCGTATATTTAACTATTAAAGGAAACTTTACATTTGCGAAATGAACGAACGGTTTTACAATAGTGCCACCAAGCCTTTTGAGGAAGACGATACCGACGTGCTGGTAGCAAACCTACACTCCTACAGCCTGATTGTGTGGAATGATGAAGTAAACACATTTGAGTGGGTGATTGAAACGTTGATTGACGTTTGCGGCCATACTGAGGAACAGGCCGAACAGTGTGCCATGCTTATACACACCAAAGGAAAATATGCCGTGAAACATGGCGACTACGATACCCTTAAGCCCATGTGCAATACTATTACCGACCGGGGCATAAACGCAACCGTGAATGAAAATTATTGACGGGAAACGTGAAGAAAAGTCCATAGTCCATAGTCGATAGACCATAGTGAAAACGCCTAACATCAACCGTGAATCGGGCAACGGGAAGAAATGGAGAAACAAGAAACGTGAATCGTCAATTATCCTCCGTTTAACTGGAAACCGAAAATTAGAAACTAGAAACCAGTAACTTGTAACCAGAACCTGCAACTTGTAACCAGCAACTTCCCCAAAAGAACTTATTAATGCCTTTACATATTTTAGACAGTAAGTTATGGTTTCCGCCAGTGAGCGATGCGCTGGAAGACGGCTTGCTGGCTATGGGGGGCGGCCTTGGCCCTGAAAGGCTTTTGCTGGCTTACCGTAACGGGATATTCCCTTGGTTTGAAGGCGATATACCGTTGTGGTGGTGTCCCAACCCCCGGTTTGTGCTTTTTCCCGGGGAACTGCGGGTAAGCAAGAGTATGGGGCAGTTACTCAAACGCAAAGCATTTAAATTCACTACAAATACAGCGTTTGCCGGGGTAATACACTATTGTAAAACGAATGACCGCAAAGGGCAGGACGGCACTTGGATAACCGACGAGGTGGAAGCAGCCTATGTACATTTACACCAACTTGGGTATGCCCACAGTGCGGAAGTATGGCAGGATGGCGTGCTGGTTGGCGGATTATACGGCATACGCCTCGGGGCTGTTTTTTTTGGCGAAAGTATGTTTAGCCTGGTAAGCAACGCCAGCAAGTATGCTTTTATAAGTTATGTTGAACAATTACTTAATGAAGACGTTGCCTTGATTGACTGCCAGGTATATACCGAACATCTTGAGAGCCTCGGGGCCCGTATGATTGACCGGCCGGATTTTATACAAATGTTGGATGATTTGACATAAATATCATCTCTATTTACTTCCCTTTCTCCAAAATAACCACACCATTTTCACCGGCGATGATGGCTTTTGAAGCAATGTTATAAAAAAGCGAGGTTTCTACAATACCCGGTATGGTTTTAAACGCCGGGTTTATAGTCGCCAGGTCGGGCCAAGCCGTAAACCACACATCAAAAAGATAATTGCCGTTTTCGGTAACAACCGCGCCGTCCTTTTTATCGCCCAGGCGCAGCACAGTTTTTGTATTGGGCAACAACGCCGTTACAGCTATAGGAACATATTTTAACGCTTGTGGCAGCACTTCCAACACAACAGGGTATTTTGTTTGCAATTCATTCACATATTTTGCTGTATCACCCACTATTATAAATTGCTTTGCCATGGTAGCCAGCAGTTTTTCCTGTGTATGTATACCACCGCCGCTTTTAAGGGCGTTTAGGTTTTTGTCAAACTGGTCGCAGCCGTCAAAATATATGTCAACGGCGGTTAGGTCGCCGGTGTTTAACACAGTAAAACCATTGTCCAATAGCAACTGGCGGGTGTTGAAGGATGATGTAGCCACCTGCACACCCAAGCCTTTTTGCACAGCCTCCCGTAGAAAATATACGATATGCGCCATGGTGCTACCCGCGCCAATACCTATAATGCTATTGTCCTGTATTAATTCAACCGCTTTTTGCGCGGCCTGTTTTTTAAAATCCATGCTGCTAAAGTTTTTGCAAGTTTACGGCAATAAGGGTTAGTTTCTACCATTAATCGGGTTGCTTCAGGTTTCCGTGGCAACTACATTAAAGGCAGTCATTTATAAGGCGTGCCAAATAATTAACCAACATCATGCAACAATATTAAGCATGAGCCGACTGAATTTTAAAGGTAGCTAGCAAGGCGCACCAGAATAAGCCCTTTCTCACATTGGGTTAATTTTATTATTTTTTACCCATTACTTACCCTTATCTTTAAAACGCATTTAAACTTTGTGAGGAGAAAAACATGGCAGATTTCCGGTTCATTCCCATCACTCCACATCCTTTAATAAGCCCGTTTGTGGCTAAAATATGCGTATTTGAAAGCAGTGGCCGCCTGCCCGCCATGGAAAGAAAACTGATTGTACCAAATGCCAATTTTAAATTAACGCTCACCTACCGTAATGGAATTGTGGCCGACGTGGGCAGCAGTACCTTTAGCCAAGGTGAAAACAAGCTTAGTTTAACGGGCTTGATTGATTTGCCCGTAAATCTTGATGCAAAGGAAGACGCTCAAACCGGCACTATTATCATTGAATTCAACCAACTCGGGGCATACCGCTTTTTTCATTTATCGTATGCGGAGGTAAAAAATAAAATTGTGGGCCTGGAAGATATGATGGGTAACCGTGCCGAAGAACTTGAAAACCAACTTGCCGAGGCAGGCACTGTAGCCATGAAATTACAAATATTGCAGAATTTTCTGATTAAAAGGTTGGAAATAGTTGCGCCGGACCCGATTTACGATTATTGCATCAACCGTATAACCGACTCTAATGGCCTTATAAGTGTGGCAGAGCTGGAAAAGAAAACCGGCTACAGCGCGCGTTGGCTACACAAAAAGTTTTTAGAACACCTGGGTACCGGACCCAAAAACCTTTGCGAAATAGTGCGTTTCAAGCAGTTTTACAAAGCGTTTTCAACCGGTGCCGAACTAGAAAGGTTAAAGCAACAAATTTACCATAACTACTACGACCAATCCCATTTCATTAAGGCATTTAAAAGGTTTACCGGGAGCACCCCCACCGACCTGCAAAACAGTATGAACGAACTCAGCAAAAAGAACTTTAATACCTGAGTTCCGATTTATACTATGCTTGGGCAATCCACCGCGCTACCTTTACTTAAACAAAAGCAAAAAAATGGACAATCAACATTTCACCAGCAGTATTTCTACCAACATCAGCGCCGACGAGGCAATCAAAAAAATTTGCAATGTACCCGGGTGGTGGGGCGTTACCTTCAGCGGGAACTCCGAAAAACAAGACGACAAGTTTATAGTAAAGATGGGTGGGGATTCTTTCTTCGATTTTACCGTGGCTGAATTGATCCCCGGCAAAAAGGTTGTTTGGTTGGTTACCGATTGCAATATGCCTTGGTACACGGATAAAAAAGAATGGGCCAACAACAAAATGATTTTTGACCTTACTGAAAATGATGGTGTAACCACGCTTACTTTTACGCATGAAGGCCTTACACCGCAAGTTGAGTGTTACAACGACTGTGCACCGGGCTGGACGCACTGGATAAAAACAAGCTTATTTTCCTATTTTACCACTGGCGAAGGCGTTTTTCGTGCACCGACGAAATAATACTTACAAGGCATCTACCCATCCGAAAATGGAAATCTCAAAGAATATATTCAATATCATTGTTGGGTGTTTTCAACAACAAACAATATATGAGTTTTACAGCATAATGATAGTAAGCCTGCCATTGAAGGGTGGCGAAACCAACACTTACCCTTGTAGTAAGCAACAACAAACAATAGTAAATTGAGAATGACAAACAAAAATTACAAAGCAGCAAAATACACTGTAGAAATTGTGTTAGCTAAATCTGCAGAGGACGTTTTTAATCATGTCGTTTGTCTGTCAAAATGGTGGCCGGAAGATTTTGAAGGAGAAAGCCTTACACTTAACAGCGAGTTTGTACTTACAACAGGCGATGCACATTATTCAAAAAACAAAGTGGTTGAATTTGTGCCGGATAAAAAACTGGTATGGCTTACAACAGAGAGCATACGCAAAACCGACGGCTTTGATTGGACAGGAACAAAAATGATGTTTGAATTAACACCGCAGGGGGATAATACCCTGTTACAATTTACATATGACGGTGTTGTACTTGAGGATGAAACTGACAGGTTAGTTATGATATGCGATATGACCATTAAAGACATGTTTTATAACTATATCGTTAACGGTAAAGCAAAATAAGTTTTGAGGGTAATGAAACAGGTTGCTAAATATTTCTCTAACGGGGGGGGTACGGAGCAACCTGTGCTTACAAGCGGGCTACGCTGTAATATTTCATTCTTTTGCGCCTCTGCGCCTAAAAAAAGACAGTTTCAAATTTGGCATACAAATTCCCTATATTCAATTTGCAACAATTTATGCTTTGGCTTTTTATATTAGTTGCAAAACAATATTAGCTTTATTACATCTTCATCTTTTGCAAAACTAATTTTGTTTGTTTTTACAAAATCTCTAATTGCTGCCGAATGGCTTGGAAATGCAGAAATGACAGCATGCATGTTTTTTAATGGAACAAACCCTCCACCATCATTAAGCCAGTAAATTGTTCTTTTGGTGAATTTATAGTCTGTCGGCAGGTCTAGGCTGTATAATTGATGCGTTCCGCTGATTTTATTAATGGCAGTAACGCTTCCAGATTGTGTAGTGCCATAACCCATGTTTTTTCCTGGTGGAACAATATCATTTTTGTGTTCAATGTACAGGGCTTTGGGGGTATTTGTTGCTTTTTCGTAAAAAACCTTGCCAACAGGCACAAATACTTTATCGTCAATGTATACAGTATCAATATCTTCAAGCTGGCTCATTGCCAGCCTTTGGCCATTTTTTTCAAAAATCATTTCTTCCGTAAGGGTGTTGTAATTTAAAACGGCCTGCACCAACTGGCCTGTTTTTTTTCTCACGGTACCTTCTGTAAAATTTTTGAAAATATAATCCTGCACCTCTCTTGTAACAGGAACACTATCTTGGGAGGAAGCTTTAAAAAAAGAAATGGCAAGTATAGAGAGTAAAATAAGTTTTTTCATCTGGCTTTTGTAATAGTCAAATGTAAGTAATTTGTTTACCAACTTGTTTAAAATATTATAGCAGGGAAAGAAACATTTTGCTTATGATGCCTATGTTCTTCCCCCGTTCGGCTGTTCGCCCACCCGAACAGAACGAACACGCGAACAAAGACACAGCTATATGTAGCCTGTGCCGCATCGTCATACCTGCGCAGGCAGGTATCTCCCAAGGCTTAGCGAGTAAGGATAAAACTTTGTAATGTTTGTGTTATTAGCAAGTTTGATTATGCTCATACCGTCGTATTGTTGGCAACACAGGTTCGGCTTCGAGAGATACCTGCCTACGCAGGTATGACGGCCCCGCTATATGTAGCCTGTGGCTATGGATAGCGGGGGATAATAGCAGTTAACTAACCCCATTTTACTATAGCTGTCAAAAAAAATAAAAGCACTAAAGTTTTTCAATTGCAAATATTCCGAATTTTTATCGGATTATTGCAATTATAAGATGATGAAAAAAGTTATAATATTTTTATTTAGTGTGGCATTGGTGAGTTGTCAACAAAGCTACAAAATTGACGAAGTAGTTATAACCAGCCGATTATTTTCACCCGACAGTTCTTACGTAGCATTAGAATATTATTTTGACAACGGTGCGATGGGCGAAAGTAGCCCTTTGACATCTGTTATTAAAGTTACAGACACAACAGGTTTATTAAACAATAGTACGCTGCCGTGCTTAGATTTGCCATTCTATGCTTGTTACTATCCAGACCGTTGGTTAAATAATACAACTCTACAAGTTTGGTTAAATGAGAGGCCATTCGTAAGGGAGGGTATGCCATTTGATTCGACAAGTGTCATGGTCAACGGAATTACCTGTAAGGTAATTCCGTTTGATTATTCATACAATACCAGCCCGCTGATTGAATATTTTAATTTTTCAGCGGATGAGAAAAAAATACTTGTTGCTTATAGATACAGGGGAGAGCTAAATATCTCTGCCATTAATTATGGTGAGAAGCTGCCACGAATTGGAAATGTATTTGCTAACACAGAAATTTCTTTTAATCCCATAATATACGCAAAATGGAATGGAAATGAAATTGATATGTATTTAAAAGATGCGAATCTATACAAGAAGTCAGATTATATAAATAAAAAAATATCATACACTGTTAACTTTGTAGATGCCAGTCAGTTGGATGGCGTATATGGATTCGATAATGCCCGCTCTCATTTCCCAATATCCAGCAATAGCAAATTAGATGGCACCTTAAATAATCATGGTGTAAAAACACCTGCCAAAATAATTGAAACGCAATGGAGCAAATCTGATAATAAGAGCCAGTTCTACTATGAGTACGCCTATAATATGTTTGGACAAACATTCCGTTCTTACTTCAGAATATATCGAGAATATTCAAAAGGAGAAATGTATAAAAAGGGCGATACAGTTAATTTGCTGGTTGACCCGAAGCAACCCTTTATTCATAAAACAGAAAATAATTATGGCCGTTAAAAATACGGTTTATATATCCCAAACGTTATCCGTAGCCTGTCCAGCATAGTCATATCCGACGTGGCGGGCAGGCATCTCCCAAGGCTTAGGGAGTAAGGATAAAACTTCGCAATGTTTGTGTTATAAGCAAGTTTGATTATGCTTATACTGTCGTATTATTAGCACCAAAGGCTACTGATAACGGGGGGTGTCATTTTCGATTATTTTTCTTTAGATGAACATAAACTTGTATTTTTCAAATTTCTGCAATTTTAAAAACCGAAACTGCTAAAATAATATGAAACCACAACCATTCATCATTGGGCTATGTTTTGCCCTTGTTGTGTTGTATGTTGTTTTGAAAAAGTTAAAAAATCAAAAGTCACAAGTTGATGAGGATACAACCCGACCTTTGGAGGAACTTTTTCCGACACAACTGGAAAATGATAAACTTGTTATCGTAGACGACATCTCTATCCCCGACTTGCGTACAATAGTTTCAGGTTTTTGCAATTTGTATAATAAGAAAAAATACCAAGCCAGACCAAGGCTTACGAAAATAACGGAAACAAGGTTTGCAATTACCTTTCCCTTTGACATAGATTTTGAGATTTTTTGTTATTTCATCAATTATGTTCACTACCCAATAGGATTTGAAAAATCATTTAGCGTTACCGCATGGGCTACGATAAAAAGCCCTGACAGTTGGATACCAAAAAAATGTGCTGATAAGAAAGGGATGCTATTTATACCGCCAGATGATACAGAATACGAGAATGTTTATATAACAACTAGCGACAATGTTGGCTTTAAGCTTGGATTCGCTGTAGGTGGCACTAGGCAATTAGACAAGCCAAAATTACATTTTACCTCACCCGTAATAGATATAAAGGAAATAGCAAGCAAGCGATACGAAGACTTTAAGTAGTGAGGCTACTGGCTGCAACGGTATTACAATAACGCCCATGTTCGCCCAACGTTCGGCTGTTCGGCCACCCGAACAGAACGAACAGGGGAAGAAAAATACCGTTATCCTTAGCGACAGGCTACCGATCGGGGGTATGCCGGTAATTCAGCTTTAAAACCGTAAACGCTGTTATACCTTGCTTTCAATAATGAATTTTTCAACCCAATCTGGATAGTGGCTTTTAAATATTTTAATCCTGCCTTTTTTCCAAACCAATATTTTCTCTGGAATTTTCATCTTGCCGTCTTCTGCAATTGAACTGTCCATCAGTGTTACGCTGTCAAATAACCTGAAATATTTATAAAGATTTCTGTAGCCGTTTACAAAATTATATTCGATAGACTGTTCTGTAACCTTGTGGCCGCCTGCTTTTACGCGAAATGAAACACGCTGTATGCATTCTTCAATCGTAAGCATACCCATAAACACTAAATGGCATTTGTAACCTACCAATTTAAATTCCCGAAACGAGCGTGTGGGGTCTTCTGCACTAAAGTTAGTTTCAAAAGCAAAGCTGCCTTTTTGTTTTATAGCCAAACTTTTTGCTTGGCTGAACAAGTTTTCATTTACACTATTTTCTAAAGCTTCGCTACCCGTTTCAGGGTAGAGTCTTTTAAGTGCAGCAAAATGTTTATCTCCATCAAAAACCTCAAAATCAACCTCAACAAGGGAATTTGAGAAAAGGCTTTTGCCAGCACCATTTGGGCCTGCTACGATAAATAAACTTGGTGGCATGTAAAAAAGGTTAAAACACTTTAATTACCTTTTCTGTTGAATTATTGCGGTCTTGTTGTATAAGCACTTTATTGCCATTGGGATACAGGTGTATGAACTGGCTTTTTGTTACACACGACTTGTCACGATACACAAAGGGCAGGTTTTTGCTTGCCTGTTCCTCCAATGTTTTAACAAGTACTTCCTTCAATTTTGATTTTAATTGCCTGTTGTTCATTTGCAGCAAAGATAATTAAATTTTTAACCGGTAACAAGTGGAACCTGCCCCTGCCCCCTAAAGTTCCTGTCGTTGAAATGTGCGACGCAACAGCCGATTCCATGAAAAACAATAGCCGGCTACAAAAAAATTCTAAGCTCGCTTGGGGGCTATACACTTAATGCCCGTTTTATTTTGGGGTACCAGTGTTTGGGTATGTCGGGGTCGGTGGGTGTTGGCGGCTCTTTAAAATCAACCGCAGGGAATAATTTGGTGTTGAAGCCTTCAAAATCCTTCGCCCATTCCTTGTGGTGGTACACGCACACGGGCAGGCAGATGGAGCAATAATTATGCTTGGCAAAATAGGGGAAGCATTTGCCCGTGTCAACCTTATAACGGTAATTGCCCAGGTGGTCTTTGCCGGCCTCGGGGGAGCGCTCGTCGGGTATGGCGTTGGCGGGGCAGTACCTGCGGCAGGCCTTGCAGGTGTCGCAAAAGGCGGCAATGCCCGCATCAATAGGGCTGTCGGTTTGCAGCGGCATATCGGTTATTACACTGCCCAGTCGGAACAGCGGCCCCATTTTGGGGTGGATGATGGAGCCGTGCCTGCCAAGCTCGCCAAAGCCTGCCTTAAGCGCCAGGGGAACATGCATAACGTCGCTGTCTCCCACGGGGTGCTCCACCGTGCAGGCGTAGCCGAGGCTGCGTATATAATCGGCCAGTTTAATCACCACCTCGCCCAGCGAAAAGTAGATGCGTAAACACTCCACGGCCGAATCGTGCGAGGGCACTTCCTGAAAATTGCGCCACAGCATTTTTTGGCCCACCACTATGGCGTATTTTTCGTTAACCACCCTGTTTTTGTAAATATCGCTGGGCTCAATTTCGGCAACACCCACTTCATCCGCACCCAGTTCAAAGGCCATTTTCTTAACAGCGGCTGCGGCGGTGGCCGGGCTGTCAAAAACGGTTTGCACGGGGTTGGTATCGCCTTTAAAGCGGGGCAGTTGGTAGTTTTTTATGCCATGCATAATGTCATCCACTTCGGCAATATGTATCGTTCTTCCGCCTACCGAGCTGTACCAGTCGTCCCAGCTAAAAGGCGGCGGGGAGTTTTCAGCACCTTTCATATTGGTTGAAATTAGCGGTAAATTTTAAAAAAGAAATGTTTTTTGTGAATGTTTTTAGCAGGCACCAAAAGGCTTCTGCATTCGCTAAGGTGAAAATGCTGAGCGGCTGATAGCCGGTACGTACTTACAACTTTGGCTTCACGCTCCCATCAGTTGGATAGTCTGCACAGCGGTGTTTTGTAAGCTTGTGATAACTGTAACAGGGCATTGGCGGCGAAAGAGTGCTGGGTCCTTTTTCTGTGGTTGCTGTCAACCACACTTCCCTTGGCGTACCCTTGGTGTCGTAACTAAAAATCAACCTGTCTTTGCTTATGCCTTTTTGCTTGAGATATGTTATTACGGAGTATACCCTGTCCCACGCCACTTGCTGGCATAATTCGCATGGTTCTGAATTTCCAGCTACAATTATATTGCAGCCAGGGTGTCTTTTGATTACTTTTGCGGCCGTGTCTAACACTATTTTTGCCTGTGGCGATAAAAAAACACTTGCCTTAAAGATAACAATAGGCAGCATGGGCAAATTGCTGGTGTCTGTAGACTGTGCATGCACTTTTACTGTTTGTAGAGACAGACACGCTAATATAATCAGGTAGCATAAGCGCTTTGGGAAGATTGGTTGCATTTGGTAAGTATTGTAAGGTATGTACCAAAGATAGGGTTAAATTGTATTAGCAAATTGGCAAACATATAACCCAACATTTGTTCCATTGCCGGATAAAATAATTTCCCCCACCTTTGTTGCACGATGATGGTTTTACGCAATACATTGATGTTTATACCGGCCGGTGCAACCGACGTAATGAAAATTGAAATTTATTGCGGCGGGGCAACCGACGACACGCGCTTTTGGGATATTGACAAAAACAGGGTGCTGCTTAGTACCGAGGCGTATAACGAATTCAGGCGTTGCAAAACCCAAAAAGAGCAAGCCGGTTTTTTTGCATCACTTAAAAAGGTTTCCTTTAGTTTAATTGGGTAAATACAGCCTGCTTAGGCAACTGTTGCAATAATTGCACAACTTTTGGTACAGGCATTCCATTTGGGCGCAGGTTGCATGCCCTATAATCCGCATAATGCAGCAGGCAATCAAACAAACAATGCTCAACACCACCATTGACGCAAATCATAAAAAATCCGGCAACCTTCCTGTAGTTTGCGTGGCTGTATGCCTATTTCTATTTGCCAGGCATTGCAAACATTTTACATAAACAGTTGGGAATTGACTTAAAAGGAGCGGTGAAAATGGATATAGACTTTAAACTTTTATTTGAATCGGCACCCGGATTAAGCGTGGTGTTATCGCCCGACCTAACAATTGTGGCGGCAACAGATGCCTATTTAAAAACAACGCACACAACCAGGGAGTCTATTATAGGCAAATATGCTTTTGACGTATTTCCCAGCAACCCCAATAATATTTCCACATACGACACTGACAACATAATGGCATCTTTAAAATGGGTGTTGAAAAACAAAGCCAGCCACTCCCTTGCAGTTCAGAAATATGATATTGTTACACAAGACGGCGTTTTTCACGAAAAATACTGGAGCCTGCGTAATTCGCCTATACTTAATGCCCAAAATGAGGTTATATATATACTTAACACCGTAACAGATGTAACCGAATTTATGCTTTTTGAACTACAGCAAAAAGCAAAAGATTTACTTACCGAAGACTTGCTGGCGAATGCGGCAGATATGAGGCGCGAAATTTTTGAAAGGGCGCAGGACATTCAAAAGCTTAATGCCACCCTTGAAAAAAGAGTTTTTGAACGTACGGAACAGATAGAAGAAATTAACCGCGACCTGGAGGATTATAAATACGCCTTAGACGAATCGTGCATTGTAAGCTTAACGGATGCAAAAGGAAAAATACTGTATGTTAATGACAGTTTTTGCAGACTTACCAAGTACACCAGGGAAGAATTGATAGGGCAAGACCATATCATCTTTAATTCGGGTTTCCATTCAAAAGAGCTAATGCGGCAACTTTGGGCGGTTATTGAAAGCGGGAATACATGGAAAGGTGAATTAAAAAATATAGCCAAAGACGGAACTGTATTTTGGGTGGATACAACAATTGTTCCTTTTTTAAACGACACCGGCACGCCATATAAATACCTGGCCATACGGTACGATATTACGGAACGCATGCTGGCCCACGCTGCAGTTTTAGCAAGCGAAATAAAATATAGAAACTTTTTTGAGAACTCCTTGGTTGCCCTGTTTACAACCGATTTCCAAACCCTGCAACCTATTGATGTAAACGAATTTGGTGCCAAGCTTTTGGGATACTCGACAAGAAAGGACTTTTTAGACAACTTTAATACTAATGCGCCTTATCATTATTCCGGTACAAACACGCGTGAAAACAATAAAAAAACACTTGAGGAAACAGGTGTAATAAATGACAAAATTCAAAAAATAACAAAGCTTGACGGAACCGTTATTTGGGTTAACATGTTTGCCCGCCTTAACAAAGAAGACAACATTGTACAAACAGTAATGTTAGATGTAACAGAGCAGGTACAGGCACGGGAAGAGCTGGAAGGCAAGGTTAGGGAGCGCACCCTTGAGCTGACTAAAAACTTTGAACGTGAAAAAGAACTGAATACTATAAAATCACGCTTTGTTACAACCGCTTCGCATGAATTTAGAACCCCCCTTACCAGTATACTGTCAAGCGCATCCTTGATAGCGATGTATAAAGATGGCGCAAACGAGGAGGTAAAATTAAAGCATGTAAACAGAATAATGTCATCTGTAAAAACTCTTATAGATATATTGAATGATTTTCTTTCATTGGAACAACTGGAAAAAGGCGTAATTGAAATGGAGAAATCAACCTTCAGCCTGCCCGACTTAATAAACAGCATTACAGAGGAAATGGACGTAACAATTAGCAAAAAAAATCAAGTCGTTTTGTACCACCATGAGGGGGTTGAAAACATTTTGCAATCCAGAAAGATACTAAAAAACATTATTATCAACCTACTCTCTAACGCAGTTAAGTATTCGCCTGACGGGAAGGAAATACACATTACATCATCCGTGCACGATGGCCAAGTGAAAATAGCTATAAAAGACAACGGTATCGGTATTCCCGATGAAGATAAAAAAAATATGTTTACTGAATTCTTCAGGGCCGGCAATGCAAAAAACATACAAGGTACCGGCTTAGGCCTGTGCATTGTAAAAAAATATGCCGAATTGCTCGACGGCAAAATTAGCTTTGTGAGCAACCTTGGAGAGGGAACAACATTTACAATAGAATTATAACAGGCTTGCCAGAAAAATCCATTTTCATTAACAATAACCCACAAACCATAGCCCTCTCCACCCCCACTGTTTTATAAATTAACGCAGCCTAAAACTCTGTACGCGATAATATTGACCAGAGTCATTTACTACAATGTCCGTCGTCATAACCATTGCCCATACCGCTGTTTAATTTTACTGAAATTTAACCTTTATGAAAAAAGCATTGCTTATTTGTGACGGAAGCCATTTTCCGACCGGGGCATTTATGATGGCAAAAAACCTGCATTCGCTGAGCCCGATGTTGTTAACAGGCGTGTTTTTAAGTTCCACCCAATTCACAAACCTTTGGTTTTACCCTACGGGTGTTTCGGCGGATTTTGTAACCACAATGATAGCCCAGGACGATGAGGTTGTTACAAAAAACATCGGCCTGTTTACAAGCTTATGCAAAAATTATGGCATGGAGTGCAGTGTTCACCAGCATACAGAAGACTTGATATTGGATTCGGTAAAAAAAGAAAGCCGTTTTGCTGACCTTATTGTAATGAGCAGTGAACTTTTTTACGCCAATATTGAAGCGCACCAACCCAATAGTTATACCAAGACCATACTGCATGAGGCTGAGTGCCCTGTGCTGTTGGTACCCGAAGAAGCGGAGCAACTTACGGGCCTGGTTCTTACTTACGACGGCAGCGATGCTTCGGTATTTGCCATCAAGCAGTTTGCCTACCTTTTTCCGGAATTGTGCAACCTTGATGCCACACTTGTATTTGCCAACAACCAAGGCAAAGAGATGCCCGATAAGGAGTATATAGAAGACTTTGCACGCAGGCACTTTAGCAAACTTTCTTTTGTTACACTTGACATTAGCCCCAAAGAATACTTTGCCACCTGGGCCGAGCATAATAAAAACAGCTTGCTGGTAAGCGGTTCGTTCGGTCGTTCAAGCATTTCAAATGCCTTTAAAAAGAGTTTTATTACAGAAACAATCGAAGACCATGAGATGCCTGTATTTGTATCACACAAATAAAAGCGGCCAAAGCCATGAACAAGATATTACTGGAATAATACTATGCCATGAAAATAAATAAGCAGTGGCATGAGGCCAACCTCATGCCCAAGAACCCGACTATCGAGCAGCGCATTGCCTGGCACGTTCAACATCAACAGGCTTGCGGTTGCAGGGAGGTTCCCGAAACGATAAAGGCAGAAATAAAAAAGAGGAAAATACAATACTAGTGTTCCAAGTTGTATTGTATTGCATTGGTACGGCGGCAGTTTCCGCTTGGGGCAGGTTTACAAAAAGCAAACGGCCTCGCTAAGTTCTTCAAAAAACTCTACTTTGTTTTGCTGCAAATATGCTTTTGCTGTTTGAATCATTTCTCCCCCTAAAAACACCGGAAGTACTTTTGTTTTAAAGCTGCTGCTGGTAAATATTTTGCTTATGGCTTCTGCATCCGTCATAAACTGTGGCGTTACAATTACGTAAATGGCATCAACGCCAAATGTGTCTGCCACTTGCAGGGCTTTCAAATACCTTTCATGCCCCGCATCACCTATTATATCCACAGGGTTGTTTTTGCTCCAGTTTGGCGGCAGCACTGCACTTAAGCTTGCTTTTTCTTCGGGGCTTAATTGATAGAGTTTGTCGCCCGCCATATCACTCATAACCGTACCGGCGCCGCCGGCGTTTGTAATTACAATTACCTTGCTAAAGTGGTGTGGGTACAAAAGACCGTTTACATCTTTTAACAGTTTAGCGCCCGCGCTTTTAACAAGCCCCACAAACATTTCGTAATTGCCTGCCAAATTGCCCGTGTGGGAAAAAGCAGCCTTTCTGGCTATTTCGGTTTGGCCGGCCTTAAAAATTTTTACCGGCGCTGTTGTTTTGCGTATTGCCCTCAATAGGTTTTTACCGTTCAAAATACCTTCAATATACAAATTAATGGGGTTGCTGCCTGTATAAGAATTAACAAGGTCTGCAAAATCAACATCGGCCATATTGCCGGCAGAAACAATATTTTCAAAGCCTATGTTGTTCAGGGCTGCCTTGTCCATCAATTCCGCCACAATAGCGCCCGATTGGGAGAAAAGGTTAACCGATCCGTTCCCGATATTGCCTGTTCCAAAAGTTAGGTTGGTGCCGTTTGCGTACATACCCAGGCAGTTTGGCCCGATAATGTTAATACCGTATTGTTTAGCCAACCCTGTTAAAAAGCTTTCATCCTGTCCGCATTCCTTAAAGCCCGCGGTGATGACTATAATATTCTTTACTTGTTTCGATACCAGCTTTAAGATTGTTTCTTTAACCGATTGGGCAGGTATTGCAATAACGGCTGTATCAAGCATTGGCAAATCTTCTATACAGTTGTATACCTTTTTACCAAACAACATATCCAGTCCCGGGTTTACATAATAAACGCTGGCATTGTTGCTGGTATTTTTTGCCAGTGCGTACCCAACTTTTTCGGTGTGGGCACTAACGCCGATAATGGCAATTTTTTCTGGTTTAAAAAGTCCGGGAATGTATTTTATGGTCGCGTGTGTAGCCGGTTCGCCATTGGGCAATAGCCTTGCATCCACCACTGTCAAAGTGTTCTCAAAAAGTATAACAGGGTTTAGGTCTAATTCCTTCACATCCAGTTGTTGCAGTTTTTTTACAAATTCAACTATAAGGTTAATATCATACATTTTACCCCTGAACCCTTTTGTAAACAAGGCCGATATTTTCGTTTGGCTTATGGCATTGATAATTTCCTGCTCCCCGGCTTCGCTGTCGATAAAGCAAACATCTTTAAACAGCTCGGTAAATATGCCGCCCGCGCCAAATACAATAACTTTCTCAAACACAGGGTCGTTTACAATCCCAAAAAACAGTTCAATGCCTGTATACATGGGGCTTACAAGCAATTTGTCATTTTCATCCAGGCTAATGCCATGTTGTTCAAGGTTGGCAAGCATAACATCTTTCGCCTTGTTCAATGCATCACTGTCGCCTATATTTATGGCAACCCCACCCAAATCGCTTTTATGGATAACTTTTGGTGATTGTATCTTTAAAGCCACAGGGTAAAAATCAACATCCAAATCGTCATTCAATCCAAAAAGTTTGTATGCAGGGGTTTGTATCCCATGCTCCCCAAGCCAGGCGTATATCTCATTTTCCAGCATAAAGCATTCATTTTACTATTATGGCATTCCGCACAATGGGTAAATGTATTTCCATAGCAGTCTGTTCTTGGTGATACCAGTTATAAAGACTGATGATTATTATCAGGTATTTGCAAACCAGCTAACCGTTCCCCACAAAGTTGATTAAAATCATTCTGGCGTGTGATGAAAAACATAATACTGCCATTCAGCCGCGTATACCTTCACCCGATGAACAATATTCCCCATGATATAACTTCCCCTCCCGATTTGGCAAGTCATAGTGAAGGGACGGGTTCAGTACGCAAGCAGCACCCGGTATATGTTGATTTGCTTCCACCCTGTAACCATGCCTGTCCGGCAGGCGAAAACATACAGGCATGGCTCTGGCTTGCGCAGGCAGGCAAATATGAAGAAGCCTGGCGTGTTATTATGGAAGACAACCCGCTGCCCGCTGTCACTGGCCGGGTTTGTTACCACCCCTGCGAAACTGGCTGCAACCGTACACATATTGACAGTGCCGTAAGCATCCACGCCGTGGAGCGCTTTTTGGGCGACAAGGCATTGCGCAAAGGATGGCTGCCGCAGGCCATACAACCTTCCTCTGGCAAACGGGTATTGATAGTGGGTGCAGGGCCCAGCGGATTAACCGCCGCATACCATCTTGCCCGTATGGGGCATTACGCAGAAATACATGAAGCGGGCCCCGTTACCGGCGGCATGATGCATTTTGGCATACCAGCATACAGGCTGCCCCGAAGAGAACTGATATTGGAAACTGAACGGATAAAGAAAATGGGCGTTTCCATAGTGTTGGACCACAAGGTTGAAGACATATGGAAGGAAAAACAGCAGGGCAATTTTGACGCAGTGTTTATTGCCATAGGCGCACATCTGTCGCGAAAAATAGATATACCCGGCAGAGACGCCGGTACCATACTGGATGCAGTTTCCTTTCTTAAACAGGTTGATGCGGGGGCCGCACCCAAGCTTGGCAGGCGGGTGGCCATTTATGGGGGCGGCAATACGGCCATGGACGCAGCCCGAACAGCAAAGCGCCTTGGTGCATCGGAAGCGATGATTATATACCGCCGCGACCGCGCCCACATGGCCGCGCACGATTTTGAGGCAAAAGAAGCATTGGAAGAAGGGGTGAAAATAAACTGGTTGCGTACCATAAAAGAGATTGACGGCGAAAATTTTACGGTTGAGGTAATGCGGATTGAAAACGGAAAACCCGTGCCCACCGGCCAGTTTGAAAAAATTGAGGCTGATTGCCTGATACTTGCCCTGGGCCAGGAGGCCGACACCAGTTTTTTAAAGGCCTTGCCGGGGATAGAATTTAAGCCAGACGGCAGTGTGGTTGTTGGCGGGGATATGATGACTGGTTGCGATGGCATATTCGCGGGCGGTGATATGGTACCCAGCGAACGAACTGTTACCGTTGCCATTGGCCACGGTAAAAAAGCAGCCCACAATATAGACGGATACCTGCGAAAACAGCAATACCAGCGCCCAGCCAAAAACCCTGTGGTGGGTTATGACCGATTGCACAGGTGGTATAAAACCCTTGCACCGCAGGCCGAACAAGCCGAATTAACGGTGGAAGAACGCGCCTACGGCTTTGAAGAAGTGCGCTTTGGCCTGCTGGAAGACGAGGCGTTGTTTGAAGCGCAAAGGTGCCTATCCTGCGGCAACTGTTTTGAATGCGACGGTTGCTTTGGCGCATGCCCCCAGGATGCGATTATTAAACTTGGTGCCGGTAAGCGGTATGAGTTTAACTACGACAAGTGCACAGGCTGCGCAGTTTGTTACGAACAATGCCCCTGCCATGCCATAGAAATGGTACCTGGGCAGTAAGTTTTGGAATGATGAATGCCAGTCCAATAATCAACACTCAATATTCAATAATCAGCAATCAGGTAAAAACAGTGCAGGTTTTAACATTGTGTATTGAATGTTGACTATTGAATATTGAGTGTTTAAAAGACATTGTAAATAACATACAGTCTCGATGGCTTTAAACAAAATAAACATGACCAGCGAATTACCTATAATTGCCACCTTAGACGGAAACGAAGCGGTTGCTTACGTGGCCTACCGTGTAAATGAAGTTTGTGCCATTTACCCCATAACACCCGCATCACCCATGGCCGAGTTTGCAGATGAGTGGTCTGCGGCCGGCGAAAAGAATATTTGGGGCAACATACCCGAGGTGATAGAAATGCAGAGCGAGGGCGGTGCCGCCGGGGTGGTACATGGGGCGTTGCAAACCGGCGCATTAACCACCACATTTACCGCATCGCAGGGGCTTATGCTGATGCTGCCGAACATGTATAAGATTGCTGGTGAGCTTACTTCAACTGTTTTTCATGTGGCGGCAAGGTCGCTGGCGGCACAGGCGCTGTCAATCTTTGGCGACCACAGCGATGTGATGGCAGCCCGTACTACGGGGTTTGCCATGCTGGCATCCGCATCCGTACAGGAGGCGCATGATATGGCGCTGGTGAGCCAGGTGGCAACGCTTAAATCGCGCATACCGTTCATACACTTCTTCGACGGCTTCCGCACATCGCACGAAATAAACAAAATAAACGTGCTTTCTGAGGGCCAGATAAAGGCAATGATTGACGACAACCTGGTATTTGCACACAGGCAGCGCAGCCTAAGCCCCGACCACCCGTTTATACGGGGCACTGCGCAAAACCCCGATGTGTATTTCCAGGCCAGGGAAACAGTTAACCCATATTACGCGGCCACACCTGCCATTGTGCAGGAAACTTTGGATGAGTTCGGCTTGCTTACCGGGCGTAATTACAAACTATTTGAATACAGTGGCGACCCTTGCGCAGATAGGGTGATTATAATAATGGCATCCGGCGGTGAAACCGTAAAAGAGACTGTAAAAAAATTGGTGGAAAATGGCGAAAAGGTCGGCGTTATACAAGTACGGCTTTACCGCCCTTTCTCCCTGGCGCATTTACTGGAAGCCCTGCCCGTGAGTGTTGAAAAAATTGCTGTGCTCGACCGCACCAAAGAGCCAGGCGGCAGCGGCGAGCCATTGTACGGGGATGTTGTTACCAATATTTTCAATGCCTATAGCAATGGGCAGTTAACCCGACTGCCTAAAATTGTTGGCGGCAGGTATGGCCTGTCATCCAAAGAATTTACACCGGCCATGGCCAGGGCGGTTTTTGAAGAGCTTAAAAAGCCTTCGCCCAAAAACGGCTTTACCATTGGCATTAACGACGATGTTACGCACACCAGCCTACCGTTTGACCCCGCATATAGCATAGAGCCTGCTGACAGGGTGTGTGCGCTATTTTTCGGCTTGGGCGCGGACGGCACCGTTGGTGCCAATAAAAACAGCATTAAAATCATCGGTGAGGAAACATCCCTGCATGCACAGGGGTATTTTGTGTATGATTCCCGTAAGTCGGGCGCACAAACGGTATCTCACCTGCGTTTTGGCAAACAACCTATACACGCGCCCTACCTTATTCAGCAAGCAGATTTCATAGCATGCCATAAGTACAATTTTACCGGCAAGGTTAACATGTTGCGCTATGCAAAACCGGGTGCTGTTTTTTTACTTAACAGCCCTTACGGGCCTGATGAAGTTTGGGGCATGCTGCCGCGCATTGTGCAGCAACAGATTATTGAAAAGAATTTGAAATTACATGTAATTGATGCCACAAAAGTAGCAGTTGCCGCCGGCCTTGGTTTGCGCATAAACACCGTAATGCAAACCTGCTTTTTTGCACTGTCTGGCGTGCTGCCTTTGGACGAAGCCATTGAGCAAATAAAAAAATCAATCCGAAAATCGTACGAGTCTAAAGGTGAGGCGGTGGTTGCCCAAAACTTCAAGGTGGTGGATAACAGCCTGGCAAACCTGCATGAGGTTAAAGTGCCTGCCATTGCAGAAAGCACCTTGGAATTTATGCGCACTGTCCCCAAGAGTGCCCCCGAGTTTGTACAAAATGTTACCGCAGTGTTGTTGGAGGGCAACGGCGACAGTTTACCGGTAAGCATGCTGCCAATTGACGGCACCTACCCCAGCGGCACCACCAAATGGGAAAAAAGAAATATTTCGGACGAGGTGGCCGTATGGCAGCAGGATATTTGTATCCAATGCGGCAATTGCAGCTTTGTATGCCCGCATAGTGTAATCCGCTCTAAATTTTACCATAAAGACTACCTCGCCGGTGCTCCGGCCGATTTTCAATCAGCCCCCATCAATGCGAGAGGTTTTCCTGAAACACGCTACACCTTACAGGTGTATTTTGAGGATTGCACGGGTTGCAAGTTATGTGTAAAGGCCTGCCCGGTAACTGATATAAGGGATGCAACACGCAAGGCCATTAACCTGCAGCCAAAACCAGCGGCAGAAAATGAAAGAGAAAATATAAAATTCTTTGAGCAGTTGCCCGTAAACAAACGGGGAGATGTTGATTTTTCTTCCGTAAGGGGGGCACAGTTCCTGGAGCCTTTGTTTGAATTCTCCGGGGCTTGTGCAGGTTGTGGGGAAACGCCTTACATAAAAGTGCTAACCCAACTGTTTGGCGACCGGTTGTTGGTGGCCAATGCCACTGGATGCTCTTCCATTTACGGCGGCAACCTGCCCACAACACCTTGGACGGTAAACAAAAACAACAAAGGCCCCGCGTGGTCAAATTCCCTTTTTGAAGATAACGCAGAATTCGGCCTTGGCATGCGTATTTCCACAGACAAACAATTAAGTATTGCAAAGCTTCTGGTGGAGGAATTAAAGCCCATACTCGGCGTCGAAACCGTGGAAGCGCTGTTGAATTCACCCCAGCAGTCAGAATCCCAAATTGGCGAACAGCGCCTGCGCGTGGCAGAACTTAAAAACACACTGTCACAATTAACCGCAGAACCTTTGGCTGCCAAACTGCTATCCGTTGCCGACCAGTTGGTGGGCAGGAGCGTTTGGCTAATAGGCGGCGACGGGTGGGCTTATGATATCGGCTCCTCCGGGCTTGACCATGTGCTGTCAACAGGCAGAAACGTAAATGTGCTGGTGCTGGATACCGAGGTGTATTCCAATACCGGCGGCCAAATGTCGAAAGCAACACCAACGGCAGCCACGGCAAAATTTGCGGCGGCAGGTAAACGGGTGGGTAAAAAAGACCTTGCCTTGCAGGCCATTTCATACGGCAATGTGTATGTGGCCCAGGTAGCCATGGGTGCAAACCCGCAGCAAACCCTGCTGGCTATGCGCGAGGCCGCTGCGTACAACGGGCCGTCGCTAATACTTGCTTACAGCCACTGCATAGCCCACGGCATTAACATGGAGAATGGATTAGACCAGCAAAAACTGGCAGTGGCAAGCGGGTACTGGCCACTTATAAGGTATAACCCGGCGTTGCGCGCGGCAGGTAAAAACCCTTTTGTGCTTGATTCGCCAAGGCCAACTATTTCATTTAAGGATTATGCAAACAATGAGTTGCGGTATAAATCACTTTTAGTCTCCAACCCTGCGGAAGCCGAACACCTACAGGACTTAGCACAGCAACTGGTAAACCTGCGGTGGGCCACTTACGAAAATATGGCCGGTTGGAACGCATCAGCATTTACGCCGGTTGCAAACAGCCTTACGTAGGTGGCCGGCAGCAATTTAAATGCGTTTACAGTAATTGGTACCCTGTTTGATATAGTTGGGATAGGAATAAACATTCAATATGGTAGTTATAGTATTTGGGTTACCGGGCTCAGGCAAAAGTTATTTTGCCTCGCGGCTGGCAGGTATGATGCAAGCATGCTACCTAAGCACAGACGGATTAAGAAAGAAAATGCTGGAAGAAAGGACATATTCTGAGGAAGAGAAATTTTCGGTGTACCGTGAAATGCTTTTGCGTGCCGAAGAAGCTACAAAACAAAACAGGACAATAATATTAGATGGCACATTTTATAGGAAGGAGATAAGGCAACTATTTATAGAAGCTTTTAAAAACGCGCCCGGGATTGCGTTGATTGAAGTACAGGCCAGTGAAGCTGATATTAAAAAAAGGGTGCAACAACCAAGGCCTGAAAGCGATGCTGATTTTGAAGTATACAAAAAAGTAAAGGCGCAATGGGAGCCTTCGGCTGAACCGCATTTAACACTGCTCTCTGCCGATGG
>Ga0364894_10328_pt1 | contig 22121 bp, 17 predicted proteins | sample ExccelJu500001D4_FD_206942 | JGI IMG/M metagenome (GOLD analysis project Ga0364894, IMG submission 206942) | Enriched cells from Trout Bog Lake Hypolimnion, Wisconsin, USA - BchlTB.July16.5000.01.D4 | ecosystem: Environmental > Aquatic > Freshwater > Lake > Hypolimnion/Profundal zone | place: USA...
GGCTACATTTTTCCACCCCTCTGTTTATATAAATACCGAAATGGTGCTGAGCATTGATGTGTTGCCCAGGGTTGCTGCGAAAACGGTGGACATCATCAGTGCCTTGGAAGGGAAGATTAAGAAATGCGTAATTTTAGATTTGGATAACACAACCTGGGGCGGCATAATTGGCGACGACGGGTTAGAAAATATACAGGTTGGCAGCCTGGGTATAGGCAAGGCTTTTTCTGAGTTTCAATATTGGATTAAAAAATTAAAGAACCGGGGCATTATCATTGCGGTTTGCAGCAAAAACACCGAGTCGGTTGCCAAAGAGCCCTTTGATAAGCACCCAGACATGGTGCTGCATTTGGAGGATGTTGCCGTATTTATTGCAAACTGGGAAAATAAAGCGGACAACATACGAAAAATTCAAAGTATTTTAAATATCGGGTTTGATTCCATGGTTTTTTTAGATGACAACCCATTTGAAAGAAACATCGTAAGGGATAATATACCGGGAATTTGTGTACCCGAGCTGCCCGAGGACCCGGCCGAATATTTGGAATACCTTTACACATTAAACTTGTTTGAAACAGTGTCTTTTTCAAATGAAGACACAGAAAGAACAAAGTTGTACCAGGTTGAAGCGCAAAGGGCAACACTGCAGCAAAAATTCACCAACGAGGATGATTTTCTGCAAAGTTTAGGCATGGTATCTTTAGTACAGCCGTTTAACAAATTTAATGTTCCACGGGTTGCACAGCTCTCCCAGCGCTCAAACCAGTTTAACCTGAGGACTGTTAGGTATACCGATGCAGATATTGAATTACTGTCTACATCGCCAAACCATTTTTCATTCTCCTTTACACTTACCGATAAATTTGGTGACAATGGTTTGATATGCGTGGTTATTTTGCAAAAAGAAGGGGAGGATACCGTATTTATTGACACATGGTTTATGAGTTGCCGGGTGTTAAAACGGGGGATGGAGCATTTTGTGTTAAATACAATTGCAAATTTTGCTAAAAACAATGGGTTTACATGGTTGAAAGGCGAATATATACCAACGGCCAAAAATGACATGGTGAGAGAGCATTATAAAAACCTAGGGTTTGAAGAAAAGGGTGGTTTTTGGTGGATAAATTTGAAAGATTACCAAAGTAAAAAGTGTTTTATACAAATGCAGGAGGCATAAAATGTGCTGGTAAGTTGGCGCATAACAATGCAAACTGCATTAAAGTCTCATTTCACATTTAGGTTATGGCTAACTTAAATGCAATGAAACATCACCGTCAATTTTAAACACATAGATTTGCTTTTGAAAACTCATCATACATAACTAAAGGAGAAAAGGCTATGGCAAACACGGAAATACTGAAGAAGGTAAACGACATTTTCATTGATATTCTTGACAATGAAGAAATTAATTTGAACGATAACACCACTGCCGACGACATAGAAGAGTGGGATTCGTTAAGCCATATTCAGTTGGTTGTGGCAATAGAAAAATACTTTAAAATCCGCTTTACATCAAAGGAAATACAGAGTTGGGGAAATGTTGGAGACATGCTTGCCACCATTGAGGCGAAATTGAAGTCAGCGTAAAATAATTCTGTTTATGATTTTTAATTCGTTTGAATTTGTAGTCTTCTTTTCAATTTTCTTTATCCTATATTGGTTTGTGGCTAACAGGCATCTAAGGTTGCAAAACCTGCTGCTGCTGCTGGCCGGTTATATATTTTATGCATGGGCCGATTTTCGTTTTCTTTCCTATTTGGTGGGCATTTCACTGTTGAATTTTTATTTGGGCATGTATATTGAGAAGACAACAAATGCCACGGCAAAAAAATGGCTACTATATGCCGGCCTTCTGCAAGGCATTGGCGGCTTAATGTACTTTAAGTATTTCAATTTCTTTATCAGCTCTTTTAAATCCGCATTTCAATCATTGGGCATCAACCTTAATGTACATACATTAAACATTATTATTCCGCTGGGCATAAGCTTTTTTACATTTAGAACAATAAGCTATGTAATAGAGATATATAAAGAAAAAATTACAGCCAGTAGGGACTGGGTTGTTTTTTTTACCTATGTGTCTTTTTTTCCTTGTATATTATCCGGGCCAATTGACCGCCCACAAAAGCTGATACCCCAATTGGAAAAAGAGCGGGTATTTAATAACAGCCAAGCTACCGATGGCTTACGGCAAATATTGTGGGGGCTGTTTAAGAAAATAGTGATTGCCGATAATTGCGCATCGTTCACCAACAATGTGTTTGATAATTTCCATACCATCCCAGCCAGTGCATTGCTGATTGGTGCGTTTTTTTACACGATACAATTGTATGCCGACTTTTCAGGATACACGGATATGGCAATAGGCATCGCCCGCCTCATCGGCTTTAACATTACCAGAAATTTTAATTACCCTTTCTACTCTCAAAACATTGCTGAATATTGGCGCAAATGGCACATGTCGTTAACATCGTGGTTAACTGATTATGTATTTACCCCGCTAAGTATTGCCCTGAGGGACTATGGTAAAGCGGGGATAATTATTGCCATCATTATAAATTTTACTATTTGTGGTATATGGCATGGTGCCAACTGGACGTATGTGTTATTTGGCTTTTTGCACGGCTGCTACTTTATTCCGATAATATTGCGGGGAACCTTGAATAAAAAGAAAAGAATAGTAAAAGGCCAACTGCTGCCATCGCCTGTGGAGTTTGTTAATATGGTGGCAACATTTTTATTGGTGATGTTTACCCTTGTTATTTTTCGGTCGGAGAGTATCGGGCAGGCATTTCAATACTTCGGCAGCATGTTTTCCATGTCTATTTTTACGGTACCGTCGTTGTCTATATTTGATATCCACGGTTCAAAAGTTATCATCATTGCATTTTTTATTTTCTTGATGTTAATTGCAGAATGGCTGCAGCGGGAAAAGGAATATGGCTTGCAGATTAGCAATGTAAAAAGATCCTTTTTACGGTGGGGCATTTATTACGGTTTAATTGTTTTGATACTTGTATTTATAGATAAACAGGAAACTTTTATTTATTTGCAATTCTAACACCATGAAAATATTTCTAAAAAAGCTCGGTTTTTTCTTCCTGTACCCAATAATTATTATTGCAGTATTTGCTTTTTTTTATGTGAAGAACGACCCTTTTTTAGATTTCAAAACCTACAACGACTATTCCTGGAAATATAATTTTCAATCGTTAGGCGACCTATCAACAAAAAAATTATTCCATTCCAGCGCAAAGTACAACTCATTTGTTTTTGGCAGCAGCCGGGCAACAAGCATATATGCTTGTTATCTTCAACAAAAAATACCCGGCAGTAAATTTTTTCATTATGCCAACTGGAGGGAAACGATTGGAGGCATGTATGCAAGAATGCGGATGCTGGACTCCTTGGGGTACCCATTAGAGAATGTTATACTGTACCTGGATGCAGATAATAGTTTTGCAAACTATGGCAAGCCTAAAACCAACGACCATTATTTGCTAAACAACGAGAGCAAGTACCTGTACTATTACAACCATTTTAGGTTTATGTTTACCGATGCTAATGCCATGAAGATATTACTCGGGTATAGTGTTGGAGACGAACCCAACTGGACATCAGACCCGGTGACGAACGACCCTACGCATATTTGCACGGACAGCATTTTGAAACACTACGGCGATACAGATTTGGAACGGAAAGACAGTCTTCAAATAGATTCATTAAAAAAGGACGGTACTTTATATAAAAGGGGTAACAAACAGGAATATTTGGAACCGCAGATATACCCTTACGCGGAAGATATTTTGGCGAAAATTAAACAATTGTTCGTCAAGCACCATACAAATTATTATGTTGTAATTACGCCTTTGTACGACCAAATGAAATTTAGTCCCCGCGATATGCAAATACTAAAAAAAGTATTTGATGACAGGTTGTACGATTTTTCGGGCCATAACGCTATAACAAACAATGAATATAATTACATTGAAGGGGTACATTTTTGGCCTTATGTTTCCAAGCAAATTATTGATTCCATCGTTAAGCCCGGGATGGTTAGGTAGCGCTTATAGGCATTTTTTGTTTCCACAAGCAAAAGCTTAACACTGTTATGGCTAACCCATGTTGTGCGGTTGCAATAACGAACTTCTTTGTTAAAATAAGCTGATTATCAATTACAGGCGGTTATTAAGTTTTTGAAAGCTTTACATTTGCCCCCAGTATTACCATTATTGTAAAGAATTAAAAAGTTGCTCAAAAAACTCGATATATTAATCCTCCGTGCATTTGTAGGGCCTTTTATTGCCACCCTGTTAATATCGGAGTTTGTGCTGGTAATGCAGTTTATGTGGCTGTATATTGACGACTTGGTGGGCAAGGGGCTTGACGTGGTAACTATTCTAAAACTCGTAAGCTTTGTTGCCGCCACAGCAATACAGCTGGCCCTGCCCCTGGCACTGTTGCTTTCCTCCATAATGACGTTCGGCAACCTGGGTGAAAGATTTGAGCTTGTGGCTATAAAATCAGCCGGTATACCTTTGCTACGTTTTATGCGGCCATTGTTTGTTGTAGCCGTATTAATGTGCGGGGTGGCTTTTTTGTTCGCTAACAATATAATACCCGTAGCGCAGTTAAAATTAAATGCCCTTAAATACGATATTATTGTAAAAAAGCCCGCTTTCGACCTGAAAGAAGGGGTGTTTTTTGATAAAATTGACGGGTATGTGATAAAAATTGGCAAAAAAGATAAGGACGACAGCACGATACGAAACGTGGTGATTTATGAAAAAAACCAAGGCTTGCAAGATCATTTTTTAGTGGCGGATTATGGCGTGATGCATGTAACCAAGGACAATTTTTTGCAATTTAAACTGCACAACGGCTGGAACTACCAGGAAAGCGGCGAGCGGTATAACCCCAATACCCAATTTATACGTTTTGGCTTTAAAGACTATATAAAGGAGTTTGACCTGCACAGCTTTAATATGGGTAATACGAAAGATTCACTTTTTTATGACCCTAAAATGCTTACGCTGAGACAATTGGGTAAGGCCATAGATTCATTGGACAACAGCGACAAAGATTTTCTCGACCAAACCGACCGCAATATTTTCCCCTATATGCGGTTTTTAAAACTTAGAAACGCAAAGTGGGACACCGCAGCGATGGCACATAATATTGGAAGCACCAATGCCTACTATAATGTAGTGCCCGACAAGTACAAGAAAAAGGGTAACGACAGCCTATGGATAAAGCCACTACCGTTTGTTTTGGTTAAAAATGCAAAATCGTTTGATGATTTTATACCAGACAATGTAAGGTCCGAAATATTGGATAAATGCAACAACTCCCTTACAGTAGTGAGAGGCAATATTGACATGTTAAGTAAGGAGTACCAGGAAAGAAACAAGGTTAAAAGATCGCATTGGATTGAATGGCACCGTAAACTAACCCTCTCGGTGGCTTGTTTGGTTTTGTTTATGATAGGGGCCCCGCTGGGCTCCATTATTAGAAAAGGGGGGCTTGGCACACCGCTTGTTTTTGCAGTTATATTTTTTGTGGTTTTTCACTTGCTTAACACATTTGGCGAAAAATTTGCGAGGGAGGGTATCTTAAGCGGGCTGGAAGGTATGTGGCTTTCAACGCTTGTACTGGTGCCGATAGGCATATTCCTCACCATAAAAGCAATGAGCGATTCGCAGCTGTTCAATAAGGAATACTATTCCCGGCTTTTAAAAGGAGTAAAAGGCCTTTTAAGTAAATTTCGTGTAAAGAAAGCAGAAAATGTAAAAACAGATAATCTTGAAGCGCAATAATTAGCTTAAAACGTAGGTTTATACTTTTAGCGGCATCAGTTTTTACTTGTACAAATAACCAATGACTATCCGCTATTTGGTTTATCTACCATTTGTTCTTCGCCGTTGTTGGGTGTTTTCACCAACAACGATTAAATAGGGCTGGCAATACCAATATCTAAAACTTTGTTGGTGAAAACACCAACAAAGGCGAGTAAACCAAATAGCGGATAGTCATTACAAATAACCAATAATCAATGTGCTCCGTAGGAGTCCTTGGGACAACACTCAGTATTCTCTACGAGTCCATTGGACAAGTGCAAGAACTGCGGGTATTTGCCTTGAGTATTGAGTATCGAGTATTAAACATAAAAAATGCCAGAATAAAAACCGTTTATTGTAGGGTATCCATTGCAGGTTAATAAAATATGTTTTTCGTTTTAACACCGCAACACCCTAATTTTATATCTCCTTATTGCGCCTACAAAAATTAAAAACACAAATAATGAAGAATTTCTCCAATACTTCTTCCCCGGATAGGAGGGAGTTTCTTAAAACCACCGGTAAAGCGGGTTTGGCAGCTGGCCTCTCATTAACCATACTACCCGCCATTGCCAAAAATTACCATAAAAAGGGGCATGCCGGGTTTGCCGAAAGCATTCCTTTTAAACAACAGCCCTTGGCATACGACTATAAAGCGCTGGAACCGCATATTGACGCGTTGACCATGGAGATACACTACACCAAACACGCGGCTGCATATGCGAAAAACCTAAATGACGCCTGTGTTGCTGAACATGTGGACACGCAAACTGCCAAACTGGAAGATGTGCTGGCAAGCATATCAAAATACACACCCAAAATGCGTAACAACGCGGGCGGCCATTACAACCACGAGCTTTTTTGGAAATCCATGGCACCCTCTTCCACCGGCAAACCATCCGGTAAACTGCTTGCTGCCATAGAAAAGGATTTTACCTCCTTCGATGCTTTCAAAACACAATTATCCGATGCCGCTAAAACACGTTTTGGCAGCGGTTTCGCGTGGCTGGTATTGAATGCTGATAAAAAACTGGTGGTAGGCTCTACCCCCAACCAGGATAACCCTTTGATGGATGTGAGCGATTTAAAGGGCTTTCCGGTTTTGGGTTTGGATGTATGGGAACATGCCTATTATCTTAAATACCATAACCTGCGTGCAGACTATGTTACTGCATGGTTTAATGTAGTTAATTGGGATTATATAGGCCAGCGGTACGAAAGCGCGGTATAAAAGTTATTGGGTCACTTGGCATTAAGTCAATGGTATTTAAGCATTTAGTAATTATCCAGCAACAATAAGCCATAGTACCAATTGGCAGTAGTTTTTTTATTGGCTTATAACAATGCATTTAAAATAAAAAAAGCGCGGTAACTTCAACTCCGCGCTTTTTTATTTGGCCATTACGCTCACCTAAAACTGCTTCATGTAAGAATAGAACGGGCATTGCCTATCTCTACTATGACTAATGACCATTGACTTATTGACCATTGGCTAATGACTTTCACCTACATTTGGCGCAAATTTTTTCTTATTTTGACAACGGAGCAGCAAAATTTTAGGGTTCAAAAATGGATAACGGCTTTATCGGTTATACTGTTTGGGGCAAAGCTAACGGCATATTATCTAACGCATTCGCTTGCCATCTTGTCCGACGCTTTAGAAAGTATCGTAAACGTGCTTGCGGGCTTTATTGGCTTGTACAGCTTGTACATTGTAACCAAGCCACGGGATAAAGACCACCCCTACGGCCATGGCAAGGCAGAGTTTGTATCGGCCGCCGCAGAGGGTGGCCTGATAGTTTCCGCGGGCATTTTAATAGCATACGAAGCTATTGTTAACATCATCCATAGCCAACCCCTGCAAAAACTAGACAGTGGCCTTGTACTGGTTGCCGCCACAGGTGCCATCAACTATATTGCCGGCTTTTTTTGCATTAAAACAGGCAAAAAAAATAAATCGCTCGCGTTGCAAGCCAGCGGCAAACATCTACAGGTTGATACTTACTCTACATTAGCCATTATAGTGGGCGTTGTAATTATTTTACTTACCAATCTGCATTGGCTCGACCATGTAATTGCCCTTGTAATGAGTGTTATAGTGATGTATAACGGGTATAAAATAATTCGGAAGTCGCTGGCTGGTATTATGGATGAGGCCGACATGGGGCTGCTGGACAAGATGATTGCGTTGTTAAATGCCAACCGGCAGGATAATTGGGTTGATATACACAACCTGCGCGTAATTAAATACGGAAGCCTGCTGCATATTGACTGCCATGTAACCCTGCCTTGGTATTTAAACCTGCGGGAAACGCACATTGAATTGGACGAACTGGGTGATTTGATTAAGCATGAATTTGGCGACACCATGGAAATGTTTGTGCATACCGACGGGTGCGAACCAACGGGTTGCGCAGTATGTATAAAAAAAGACTGCCCGGTTAGGGTGCATCCATTTGAAACCAGAATTGACTGGACGATGCAGAATGTTGTTACCAACAAAAGGCACGGTATTGAAACGGAGTAGGGGTAGGTAAGGTGCAGGAAATAATGTGAAAGGTGAGGAGATGGAATTATACTGCCACACCTTTATTTTAACTTCATTTGTGCGTAATAAGGATGGTCAGGATTTACAATCAGTTCTTGGCGTTGTGGATGTATTAGAACGTCCATATCTTCTAAGGGTATGGCACCAAGCAGCGGCTCGCAATCGCCCGGCAACACCATCGCCCTGCATGTTGTAGCCCGGTTTTTAAACCTTACCTGCACATTATCAACAACATCACACTCGATAATGCGGCCATCGGCGGTTTCAGCTTTCCTTTTTTCTACTACCGGAAACTGCAGTTGTTCTTGTATTTCTTCGTTAATGCACAAATTATATGAACCTGTATCAACAAGCATATTGAAGGTCATTTTTTTAATTTCCTCTTTGCCTATAATATGCCTTTTGGCTAAAGTTAAATCTTCGCCGTTGATGAGTGTTATTTCGGCATATACCAAACCCATAAAATTCGTTTTTTGTAAATGTAACAATTATCAAAAAAACGACCAGATAAATAACGTTTAATACGACACATTGGGTTTCATTACCTTTTAAAAAGGCAGCAAAACCCAATGTGTTTTAAACTTTTTACTGTTTCATCAACGTAACACTTTGCCGTTTAATATTATCCCCAACAACAGTTACCATATAACTGCCTTGCGCATAGCCCTGTACATTTACCAATACCTTGTTAAGTCCAACCGCAGACTGACCTTCCATTCTCTTAATAATCCTGCCCCCAAGGTCAGCAACCTCAACAGCATACTTGCCTGCCGCGTTGGCGTAAAATATTACAGTAGCGGTATTTTTAGCGGGGTTGGGGTATACCGACAGGCCACTAATACCACCTGCAATATTTACTGCAATTACATTACTGTATGTGGCATAGCCGTTTTTATCAGATATTTTAAGCCGGTAGTATAAGGTAGTACTGCCAAGTAATGCGGCATTGTAATCTGTAAGTTTATAGGCTTGTGTTATGGTTGAGTTACCAGCGGCATTAATCCTGCCTACCGCAACATATTCCCTGCCGGTAAGGCTGCGCTCAACAATGTAGTAACCCGCGTTAACCTCCTGGGCCGTTTGCCAGCTTAATTGTACATCATTTTTAGCGAGTGTACCTGTAAAGTTAACCAGTACAACCGGCAGAGCCTGGTTGTTGCCTGTGCCGCCTCCACCGCCGCCGCTAAAGCTTGCCACGCTGTATTCACCGTACTGGGTGGTGTCGCTCAACGCATGGTATGTCCATGTAGTGTCGGTTGCCTTAGTGCCGGGCATTATGCTTATGATAGCAGTTGCACCCGCAAGGTTGGTGGTGGGGTCTGGGTTGCCGCCCACGGCTTTATAGAAAATTAGCTTATTGTTGGTAAGGTTATGTGCCGGGTAGCTGCCGTTTACATCCGCCAAGTCCTGGTTGTTGTAATAAAACCGCACGCCAACGCTGCTGGCAGGCTCTTGGGTGGGTGTTACCTGCCAGTACCTGTTCATCACCCAATAGCCGCTGCTGTTGGTGATAAGCGGGTTGGTAAGGTTAATGGCCGTATTGCTGCCTGCGCCGCTTGTTGCCACCAGTTTTACTGAAAATGTGCCATCGCCAACGGAACCAATATCCTGCCCGTTCTTTTTAAGGGATAATAGCAGGGTGTCATCTGTTAAGTTGTCGGGCGTGTTGTTGTTGAAATAATAGTGTGTCCAACCGGTGGAGTCTGTGTATTCGTAACTGGCGGATTCGGTATTGGGGCGGGCGGGGAGGATGGCGCTGTCGGTGATTGCATTAAAAAATACTGTATCGCTGTTGAAAGTAAGATGTGTTGCAACGGCGTTTGTAACCGTTACCATATAATATCCGCTGACAGGCGGGGCATATGTTGAATCGCCGGTTATGGTTATTGTTACGGTTAAAGTATCAATACTACGACCTGTATACCAGGTATAAGTATTGTTGCTTAAGGTACCCCCCGCCGAAACTGAAAGCTTATGATTGCCCTGGTGCAGTGGCAAAGTGGTATCCTGCTGTAAAAAAGCTTTGTCCTTCGCTGGCATTCCCGCCACCGTTTCCGCGCCGTTAAAGGTGTATTTGTTTTTTGAGATGTACATTGTTGAAATATTGGCATTAGTAACTAAGCCGGCAGGAATTTCGCCACTTAACAAGTTTTCGCTAACTCTTAATATATGCAGGTTTGCCAAGTTGCCCATTGAACCAGGGAGGCTTCCGGTTAATAAATTATGGTCTAAATATACATAGAATAAATTTACAAGATTTCCTATTGAGTCTGGAATGGGGCCATTAAGCTGGTTTTGGTCGAGGTACAATAAACTCAGGTTTTTCAGGTGGCATAACTGTACGGGAATACCGCCGTTCAAATTATTACTTGTCAAGCTTAAGGTTTCTAATTTTGAAAGTTGTCCAATTGTATTCGGGATATTGCCAGTTAAACTGTTGTATGGGAGTTCCAAACCCAGCAGATTTTGTAGGTTGCCGATAGAGGCCGGCAGGTTGCCCCGTAGGTTATTGAGACCTAAATTTACGTCGGCCACCCTGTTGTCAGCATCAACAAGAATACCGAGCCACGTATAAAGTGGCTCTGAGGTTAACCAATTGGTTGCAGCATACCAGTTTTTGCCGTTGGTGCTGTTGTATAAATCCACAAGGGCCAGGCTATCCTGCACGTTAGCCTGTGAGTTTGCATTGTTCGGGCCAACCAAAAAAGCGGCCAAAATTAAAAGGAGTAAAATTTTTGATTTCATATAATTAGGTTTAGGTGTTACATTAAGAATTAATTGAGATGGCGGCACCTTGTAAAAAAAGTAAATTGATACAAGTATACATAATATTTTAGCGCTATACAGCAGGCGGTATGGGGCTTTTTTTTAATTTAATGTGGCGGGGCTGGGCTAACCACGGTCAACAATAACGGTATGCAACATAAATGTAAGTATAATCCACAACATCCTAACCCTAAAAAGCCGGGCCCGCAACAGCTAAAAGTTGCAGGCCCGGCTTTCACTCAACCAATGCTTTACTGTTTCATCAACGTAACACTTTGCTGTTTAATATTATCACCAACAACAGTTACCATATAACTGCCTTGCGAATAGCCCTGAACATTTACCAATACTTTGTTAATCCCCACCGAACTCCGGCTTTCCAGCCTTTTAATAATCCTGCCCTCAAGGTCAGTAACCTCAATAGCATACTTACCTACTGCATTGGCGTAAAATATTACCGTGGCGGTATTTTTAGCTGGGTTGGGGTATACCAACAGGCCACTAACACCACCTGTAATATTTACCGCAATAACCTTACTGTATGTGGCATAGCCGTTTTTATCGGTTATTTTAAGCCTGTAATATAAAGTGGTACTGCCAAGCAATGCGGCATTGTAATCTGTAAGTTTATAGGCTTGTGTTATGGTTGAGTTACCAGCGGCATTCATCCTGCCTATTGCCGTATAATCCCTGCCGGTAAGGCTGCGTTCAACAGTATAATAACCTGCGTTAATTTCTTGGGCTGTTTGCCAGTTTAGCTGTACATCATTTTTAGCGAGGTTACCTGTAAAGGTAACCAGTACAACCGGCAGTGCTAGGTTGTTGCCTGTGCCGCCACCGCCGCCGCCGCTAAAGCTTGCCACGCTATATTCACCGTACTGGGTGGTGTCGCTCAACGCATGGTAGGTCCATGTAGTGTCTGTGGCCGCAGTGCCTGGCATTATGCTTATGATAGCAGTTGCACCCGCAAGGTTGGTGGTGGGGTCTGGGTTGCCGCCAATCGCTTTATAGAAAATTAGTTTGTTGTTTGTAAGGTTATGTGCCGGGTAACTGCCGTTAACATCGGCCAAATCTTGGTTGTTGTAATAAAACCGCACCCCAACGCTGCCTGTAGGCTTGTGGGTGGGTGTGACTTGCCAGTACCTGTTCATCACCCAATAGCCACTGCTGTTGGTAATAAGCGGGTTGGTAAGCTTTACTGCGGCATTACTGCCCGCCGCAGCAGTTGCCACCAGCTTTACACCAAATGTGCCGTCGCCGATGGTACCAATATTTTGGCCATTCTTTTTAAGGCTTAGCAATAATGTATCGTCCGTTAAATCGTTTGGCGTGTTGTTGTTGAAATAATAGTGTGTCCAGCCAGCGGAGTCTGTGTATTCGTAACTGGCGTACTCGGTGTTGGGGCGGGCGGGCAGGATGGTGCTGTCGCCCAACAATGCAAGCGTATCGCTGATTAATGTAAGCAGCGGTGCCACGGGGTTGGTAACAGTAATATTGTACCTGCCCAAACCTTGTATGGTAAAAACAGAATCGCCAGTTTGTGTCGTTAGCAAAGCCCCATCTTTATACAGGCGGAATGTGTCGTTGGCAAGTATACCGCCTGCGGAAACTGACAATTGTGAACCATTTTTTATATAAGGGATATTACGTTGGGGCGAGTATATTAATGAAAAAACGTATTTCTTTGAATTCGTCGGCAGGTTCTGCATGCCGCTAAAATTGTATCTATTGTTTTGGATATGAAAATTGGATAAAAATGGGTACACAAAATAAGGTACACTGCCGCTAAATAGGTTATCGCTTAAATCAAAGTCACTTAGATTGGGTGTGGATGCTAAGGAATCCAAAGAACCTATTAGTCGGTTACCATTTAAATATAACCTGCCCAAATGAGGAGAATGGCATATCGAATCTGGAATGGGGCCTGAAAATTGGTTTTGCGCGAGTTTAAGGTTTAGTAACTGCGGCAAGATGCCCAAAAAGCCTGGTAAAGGACCTGACAGGTGATTGCTACTTAAATCTAATTCAACAAGATTTGAAAGTTGCCGAAAAGAGACAGGTATATTATCCGTAAGTTGGTTGTTTGTAATATATAATTGTTGTAGGTTGCTAAGGTTGCCGAAAGAATCTGATATTGGTCCAGTATAGTTATTGTAAGACAAGTCCAACAAACGTAAAGATGAAAGCTCTCCTAAAAAGTTTGGTATATTTCCGCTGAATTGATTATTGCTAAGCCCTAACATTGTTAAGTTTGATAAATACTGTAAAGAATCTGGCAAGTTGCCAGTAAGGTTGTTTCCGCCAAGAAAAAGCCTGTGCATATTGAACATTTTGCCAATACTGCTAGGGATGTTTCCTGTTAAATGATTGCCGGATAGGTAAAAATCTGTAATTTTTGTAAGGGAGCCAATTGACATTGGGATACTGCCTGTTAAACTATTGCCAGAAAAATCTATGGTGGTTGCGCTCGCTAAAGCTCCAATATCGGCTGGAACAGCACCTGTTAAATGATTTCCTGAAAGATCAATAGATGCGGTATTGATTAAAGTAGAAATCGACGCGGGGATGTTTCCAGATAAATTATTACCCGATAAAGCAATGTTCGCAACAGCTTTCTTTCTTACTGTTATTCCATACCACGTGGCAAGGGGGGCAGGGGTAAGCCAGTTAGTGTTGTTTATCCAATTGGCACCGTTGGTGCTGTTATAAAGATCAACCATGGCAAGGGAGTCTCTTGTATTTGCATTTTCTATGCTATAGAGCGTCAGGTTTAGTACACTTGAATTTGTGACTTGGACGCTATACGCCCCACTAGATTTTACAGCAAAGGTTGAATCCCCAAATTTAGTGGCAACAAGGGTGTCATTTTTATACCAATTGTAGGTATTGTTAGATTGTTTGCCGCCGGCGGCAACAGAATAAGTGTTGCCGTCGATTATCAGCGGTATGTCTGTTTGTGGGGAATATGTTTTGATTGGTGAGACATATGGATAATATAACTCAAGGCCCGAAAATGTGAGACTGTTATACTCTAATGATACGTACGTGTAAGAGTTTAGCGACATGATAGAAGCAGGAACTGGGCCTGACAACTGATTGTGTTGTAACCTTAATGTATAAAGACTAGCGAGGCTGCCGATTGATTGGGGAATGTTGCCTTTTAATTGATTGTTATCAAAGAAGATATCGTTTGCCGCAGATAGGTTACCTAAGGAGGAAGGGATGGTGCCAACCAATTTATTACTACTCAAGTCTACCAAGGTTATTCTTCCCGCGTTGGTGGTAACTCCATGCCATGTTCCTACTGGCGCAATGGTAAGCCAACCAGTGTTGTTAATCCACCCCGGCCCTCCTGTGCTGTTATACAAATCCACCAACGCCAGACTATCCTGCACATTAATCTGCGCCCTACCCTTAAACGGGCTAACCAAAAAACCAACCAACACCAAAAAGAGTAAAATTTTTGTTTTCATGCAATAAGGTTTAGGTGTAACGCCAAGGGTAAGCTATAAGGGCTGCACCGGATAAAAAAATTAAACTAATATAAGGATACATAATATTTTAGCCCAATAGCGCAGGTGATATAGGATTTTTATAATTTAATGTTGTTGGGGCTGCCAACGGCAACGATAACTGCATAGCAATACGCACAAAAATATCAGCATAACTTACAACATCCCCAAAAATAAAACCGCGCCTACAACACTCAACAAGTGGCAGGCGCGGCTTTCAATCAACCAATGCTTTACTGTTTCATCAACGTAACACTTTGCTGTTTAATATTATCACCAACAACAGTTACCATATAACTGCCTTGCGAATAGCCCTGAACATTTACCAATACTTTGTTAATCCCCACCGAACTCCGGCTTTCCAGCCTTTTAATAATCCTGCCCTCAAGGTCAGTAACCTCAATAGCATACTTACCTACTGCATTGGCGTAAAATATTACCGTGGCGGTATTTTTAGCGGGGTTGGGGTATACCAACAGGCCACTAATAGCACCTGCAATATTTACCGCAATACCCTTACTGTATGTGGCATAGCCGTTTTTATCGGTTATTTTAAGCCGGTAATATAAAGTGGTACTGCCAAGCAATGCGGCATTGTAATCTGTAAGTTTATAGGCTTGTGTTATGGTTGAGTTACCAGCGGCATTAATCCTGCCCACTGCGGTATAATCCCTGCCGGTAAGGCTGCGTTCAACCGTGTAATAACCAGCATTAATTTCTTGGGCCGTTTGCCAGTTTAGCTGTACATCATTTTTAGCGAGGTTGCCCATAAAATTAACCAATACAACCGGCAGAGCCTGGTTATTGCCTGTGCCGCCGCCACCGCCGCCGCTAAAGCTTGCCACGCTGTATTCACCGTACTGGGTGGTGTCGCTCAACGCATGGTATGTCCATGTAGTGTCGGTTGCCTTAGTGCCGGGCATTATGCTTATGATAGCAGTTGCACCCGCAAGGTTGGTGGTGGGGTCTGGGTTGCCGCCCACGGTTTTATAAAATATCAGCTTTTCGTTTGTAAGGTTATGGTTGGGGTAGCTGCCGTTAACATCTGCCAAATCCTTGTTGTTGTAGTAAAAGCGCACGCCAACGCTTTCCCCGGGCTCGTGGGTTGGCGTTACCTGCCAGTACCGGTTCATCACCCAATAGCCGCTGCTGTTGGTGATAAGCGGGTTGGTAAGGTTAATGGCCGTATTGCTGCCTGCGCCGGCTGTGGCTACCAATTTTACAGCAAAGGTGCCATCGCCGATGGCGCCAATGTTTTGCCCGTTCTTTTTAAGGCTTAAAAGCAGGGTATCATCTGTTAAATCGTTGGGCGTGTTGTTATTGTAATAATAGTGTGTCCAGCCTGCGGTGTCGGTATATTCGTAGCTGGCGTATTCAGTGTTGGGGTGGGCGGGGAGGATGAGGCTGTCGGTGTTGATGGTGAGGGTATCGCTGTACAACGTAAGCTGTGTTGCAATGGAGTTACTTACTGTTATTGAGTATTTGCCGGGTGAACCAATAGTAAAAATTGAGTCCGCAATTTGCTTTTTTTGTAAGTTGCCGTCCTTGTATAGCATGAAAGTATCGTTGGCAGGCGTTCCGCCGGCAGACACGGATAACTGAGAGCCATTTTTATTAACCCGGATAGTAGCTTGTGGGGCATATGAGGCAAACGAATATGCCGAAGCCAACGGTTCCATCCCATTAAAGGTAAACTGGTTGTTTGCGATGTTCATATCATACATCAAAGATGGCAGTGAATCAAGAGACAAGGGGATATTGCCACTTAACTTATTATTATTTAAACTGAGACTGTTTAAGCTTGAAAGTTTTCCAAATGAGGTGGGGATGCTGCCAGTTAAATTGTTATCGTTTAGCGCAAGGTAATTTGCAGATGATAGGTTGCCTAATTCAGCGGGCAGCTCGCCAGTCAAGTGGTTGCCAAATAGCATCAAGAAAGCTACTTTGGAGAAATTGCCAAACGACGCAGGAATTTTACCTGAAAGCTGATTGTTAAGTAACGAGAAATACCAAACATTAGTAAAGTTACCTAATGATGCAGGTATAGTGTCGCTTAGTTTATTCCCACTTAAGTCAAAACTTTTAAGTCTTCTAAGTCTACCTAATGAATATGGAATTTTACCTGACAGGTTATTTGAACTGAGGTTTAAATCTATTACCCTGGTGCTGTCTTGGTTTAAAATATTTACCCCATACCAACTGTTTAATGGCGCTTTGGTAAGCCAGTTGGTATTAATAGTCCAGCTAGGCCCGTTGGTGCTATTGTATAAATCAACCAAGGCTAAAGAATCCCTGATAGCTGAAGAGTCTATGCTGTTTAAAGTAAGTTGTGTTGCTATACTGTTACTTACAGTTACGTAGTAATAATCCGACGGGGAGGTGACTGTTAATGTGGAATCCCCTGTGTTTCTTGCAATTAACGTATCATTTTTATACCAGCTATACGTATTGTTGCTCAGTGTTCCGCCAGCCGACACCGAAAAAATATTGCCATTTTTTATGATAGGGATGGCTGCCTGTGGCGAATAGCGTGCAATTGCATCGCCAAATGTATGGGCGACCGACTCCATGCCAGCAAATGTAAACTTGTTATTTTCAAGGGTCAGCAGTTTCATGAGGCCGAAAAAATTGCGAAACGAAGATGGAATTTGTCCGGTAAATTGATTGTCGTCCAAATAAAGGTCTGTTAAGCCTAAAATGTTGCCCAAAAAATCGGGCAGGTCGCCACTCAACTTATTTATTTCTACACCAAACATTTGTAAATTCACGAGGTTGCTGAAGGAGGATGGGATTGCACCGGTAAGTTGATTGCCGGAAAGAAAAAGTATTCGCAAATTAGTTAAATTGCCTAATGCTGAGGGTATTTCACCGGTAAATTTGTTCAACTGCAAATAGAGCCAAATCAAGTTGCTGAGGTTGCCTAGGGAAGCTGGTATAGTACCTGTAAATTGATTGTCACCAAGAAAAAGAACCCTTAAATGAGTAAGGTTACTTAATGAAGCTGGTAAAGACCCACTTAACTGGTTGCTAGCAAGAAAAACTTGCTCTAAATTGGTGAGGTTTCCAAAACTTGAAGGTATTTCGCCTGTTAAATGGGCATCGCTAATTTGGATGACGATCAAATTTCTAAGATTGCTTATGGATGGGGGTATACTGCCTGACAAATTATTGCCGAAGAGTACTAGGGAAGTTAAAGCAGAAAAGTTGCCTAACGAAGAGGGGAGAGCGCCAATCAGGTTATTGTTTCCCAAGTCTAAGGCAGATACCCTCGCAGTATCTACCGTAACCCCGTACCACGTACTAACAGGTGCCGTGGTAAGCCAATTTGTGCTATTGGTCCAGCCCAGGCCATCGGTGCTATCATACAAATCAACCAACGCTAAGCTGTCTTGGGTGCTAACTTGCGACTTGCTTTCAAAAGGCGTTAAAAAAAAAGTGGTTAAACTTAAAAAAAGTAAAATTTTTAGATACATAATACATGTGGTTTAGGTGCAGAATGAGCGATCGTAAAGTAATGAAGTGTCGAGTTTTATAAAAGATGGATGAAATTATGTGAAATTATTGAACAATTATCGAGTACACTTGAAATATTTTTTATTTAAATAACCTAGCTGCATGCAAAAAGCGGGGTGTAATCATTGCCCATTGTTTCTAAGAAAGTCAATAGTTTTTGGGCTGGGCGTTTTTTTTACAGAATTAGGTGAAAAATTTGAAAACTATTTTTATTAGGATGATTATAAATTCTGGTAAGTACAAGGCCCTTAAAGGGCGACATACCCAATAATGCCTGTGGCAAATTTATGCCGAACCTTCAGGCCTCCCCGTGCCTTATGAAAAAAGGTTACCCCCTCCCGAAGCCCTTAAAGGGCATAGTAAAATGTTTCTTTTACTTTTTTCGAATGTTACACCCAATTCTAGTTTTTTATTGATTAAACCATTTTTGCCGCCCCACTTAATTTCTCCTTCGCGTTCTCCGGCACACGCGCCAATTTTTTATTGGTATAATCATAGCAAAGCATCCCTGTTTTGGCTTTGCCTGCCAATGTGGTTTCTTCTCCTTTAATAATTTCCAGTTTATAAAAAAGGTCAAAGCCAAATTTATCAAAACCTGTTGCCGCAACATGTATTTTCAGGTTATCGCCATAATTCAGTTCTTTTTTATATTCAACAGCGGCATCGTTCATAATAAGCCCATAACCGTCAAATTGCAACTCAGCATAACCATGGTGCAACAAAAACTGCTGGCGTGCTTCTTGTATCAGCGATAAAAAAACATCGTTGCCCACATGGCCGCCATAGTTAAGGTCGGTTACGCGTATGGCAATAGTTGTTGAAAATTTAAACTGTTCCGGGAGGTTTATTTTAATGCGTTCCATCGGCGTAATTAAATTCCAAATAAAGAAAAATCCAAAAGTCAAAAAAAATTGCGAACAAAAATTCTCGAAATCCTAAAAAATAGGATATGCACCCCAAATAACCTTCAAACAAACATAAAAAATCCAAAAGAAAATCATTATACTACCACAATAGCTTAACAGACGGGTATTGCCATATGTTTTCATCCTTGGTTACTAACACCATGTCTTCGGCCATGGCTTGTGCCACCAACATTCTGTCAAAAGGGTCTTTGTGGATAAAGTCTAAAATGGACAGTTTTAGTAAATGGCTGGGCTTGATGTCTAAATATTCAAAACTGTGTTCGGGTATGTATTTAAAAATGTCAGAAAGTGTTTTATTTAACGTCAGTTTTTTCAGTTGCACCTTTATTGTAATTTCCCATAGTGAAACAGTGCTTAAATACACGTCATTTTCTATATTCTCGATATTTGCTTTAGCCGTTTGGCTAAGGCTTGCATTATCTTCACTAAACCATATAAATGTATGTGTATCTAAAAGCAGTTTCATTTTTACATGTACTCTTTAAAGTCTTCCAATGGTTCATCAAAGTTTGCAGGCATGTTAAAAGTGCCTTTTAAGAATCCAGCTTTCCGCCCCTTTTGGATGGTTGGTTTTTTAAATGGCTCTTTGGTTAGCTTGCTGCTCAAAAAATGAACAAAATCCTTAACTTCCTCCTGCAAGTATTCGGGCAGTTGTTTTATTTCCACCATTAATTCATTTTCCATCCCCAATTTTTTAAGCAAGTTAATAAATCTTTCTTCACCCTTCAATGGTGTTTAAAAAAGCCACCAGTTTATCCGTTGCCTTTCTCCGGTGGCTATAAGCGTTTTTTTCATCCATGCTCATTTCTGCAAAAGTTTTGTGGCTTCCGTCCGGTACAAACACGGGGTCGTATCCAAAGCCCTGTGTACCCTTCTGGTCATCAACAATACGGCCATTGCAAATGCCTTCAAAAAAATATTCCTGCTCCTCCCATATCAACGATATAACCGTACGAAAACGCGCCGCCCTGTTTTGTTTACCGGCGAGGTTAAACAGCAGTTTGTCAATATTCCCCTGAAAGTTTCGTTCATCCCCTGCGTAACGGGCGCTTTTTACACCGGGTTCGCCGTTTAAGGCTTCTACCTCAAGGCCTGTGTCTTCACTAAAACAGTTTTGGTTGGTAAACCTGTGTATGGTTAGGCTTTTCTCGCTGGCGTTTTCCTGCAAGGTATCGTGCGGCTCAGGTATATCTATGTCAATACCCGCATCTGCAAGCGTTACAATTTGTATGTTTTGCGGCACTGCTTTTTTTATCTCCTCAACTTTGTGCCGGTTGTTCGTGGCAAATATTATAGTTGTCATTTTGGTATATTTTTTTGGCTGTAAGGTGTAGGGTTTAAGGTGGAAGGTTTAAGGAGTGAGGCGTAAGGCGTGAAGTAGAAGGCGCAAGGAAATAAACCGCTGGCTGTTTTACGTTACACTTACACCTTTTGCGTAATGCATTGGGGATATAAACCAAAGGCTGCTTACCTTACACCCCACACCCTACGCCTTTTACCTTCTTAAAACGCTATCTTCTTCAGGCTCTCCCACAATTTTCTTTTTTCTGCCTTAATGCCGTCTGTGGTTTTTGCGGGCGATACCAGTGTTACAAAAGGTGCCCTTAAAATGGTACAGCCTGCAAAGCTTTGCGCTTGGTAATCGGGTATGGCAAAAGGCAGTTGTATCTGCTCAGTGGTAACGCCAAACAAAAATATATGCCGGGCATTCAGTTCCTTTTGCAACTGGGCAAATACCACCGGGTGGTTGTGCATGTTTACAATGGCTGTGTCGGCCAAGGTTATTTTTAGCGCGCCCAGCAGTTTGCTAAGTGTGTCCAGCCATTCATCATTAATAAACGGTGCCGTTTCATCGTTCACCAATATTACAATGCCGCGTTTGTTATCGCCCAAATACCATTTTTTTTGCGCCGCCGGTACAGTTTCCGGCTTTTTTTCCGGCATTGTTTGCGTACCTTGCGCGGGTGGCCTAGGGCCTGGTTTAGTGGCATCTGCGGTTATAACCAAGGTGTTTTTATACAGGTCTGCAAGCACAAAATCTGGCAATTGTATATCCATTACTTAAAATATATTACAGGTTAACAGTTGTTAGTTTTTGTTTTTTTATTTTCTTTGCAACAAATGTAATGTTATGACGGAAGCTTTGGACATCCTTGTTACAAAAGTAGAAAGGAGTAAGTTGAACGAAATGGATTTTGATAATCTTCCCTTTGGTAAATATTTTACCGACCACATGCTGGAAGCTGACTATGAAAACGGTGAATGGAAGAATGTGGAAATTAAGCCTTACCAGCCCCTGTTGCTGGAACCTTCCCTTGCTGCATTGCACTACGGGCAGGCTATTTTTGAAGGCATTAAGGCTTATAAAGACGATAACAACAACGCGTTTATTTTTCGCCCATACGATAATTTGGTCCGTTTTAACCTAAGCGCCCAGCGCATGAACATGCCTGTTGTGCCCGAGGAAATATTTATAGAAGGCATGCGCCAGCTGATTGAAATTGATAAAAGCTGGATACCGCAGCGCAGGGATTACAGCCTGTACATACGGCCGTTTATGTTTAGCACAGACAATATGCTGGGGGTAAGGCCGAGCGAAACATACAAATTCCTGATTATATTAAGTCCGAGTGGGCCTTATTTTGCCGCCCCAATGAAGATATTGGTGGAAGAAACTTATACCCGTGCCGCACCGGGTGGCGTGGGCTTCTCCAAAAACGCGGGTAATTACGGCGGCAGCCTAAAGGCAGCCACCGATGCCAAAAAAGAAGGTTACGACCAGGTTTTATGGACAGACGCGTTTGAACACAAATGGCTGCAGGAAGTAGGCATGATGAATGTGTTTTTTCTGATAAACGGGGTGGCAGTAACGCCAAGTTTGGAAGAAGGCACGATATTAAAAGGCGTTACAAGGGACAGCGTGATAGTTGTTTTAAAAGAGATGGGCATTGATGTTGAAGAAAGGCGCATAAGCATTGATGAATTGATTGAAGCACACAAGGCAGGCAGCTTGCAGGAG
>Ga0364894_10145_pt1 | contig 21942 bp, 19 predicted proteins | sample ExccelJu500001D4_FD_206942 | JGI IMG/M metagenome (GOLD analysis project Ga0364894, IMG submission 206942) | Enriched cells from Trout Bog Lake Hypolimnion, Wisconsin, USA - BchlTB.July16.5000.01.D4 | ecosystem: Environmental > Aquatic > Freshwater > Lake > Hypolimnion/Profundal zone | place: USA...
GCGTATTTTTAAACCAGTTGAAAAAAGGGTACGCTGCTTAAAGCCCCCCTTTAGGGGATGGGGGCGAGGATGGGGGCATGCGGGGCATCCGCGCCGTTATTTTCGACCTCGACGGCACCATTGCAGACACACTTCCATTATGTATAAACGCATTCAGGTTGGCCATTGAGCCGCTGGCGGACAAGACGTTGACTGATGAAGAGATTATCGCCACCTTTGGCCCTTCCGAGGAGGGTACCATTATGGCCCTGGTTCCGGAGCACTACGACCAGGCATTGGCCAATTATTTACAATATTATGAAGTGCTGCACTACCATTGCCCAATACCTTTTGACGGTATTATTGAACTACTTGATTATTTGCAACACCACGGTTTGCGCATCGCCATGGTAACCGGTAAAGGCCCCAAAAGCACCGAAATATCATTAAACACCTTTGGCATAAAGCATTACTTTTCACCCATAGAAACAGGCTCGCCCCACGGCCCCATTAAAGCAGAATGCATAGGAAAAGTATTGGAGGGATGGGGTGATATGAAGAAAGACCAAATAATCTATATCGGCGATGCCCCCAGCGATATTATTGCCAGCCGTAATGCAGGCATACCCGTCATAAGTGCGGCCTGGGCACCCACAGCAGATGCAGAAAAATTAATTCCGCTGGCACCGGATGAGTTGTTTTATACTATCTCTCAATTTTCAGACTGGATAAAAACCCGCATTTCTCACCACCATTAATATAAAATTTACAACTTAACTGTATGTATACACGTAAACTGTTTATTGCCTTGCTTCCCTCTGCCCTCATGGCTTCCTGTATGCTTAACCATCACAACGACAGCGATGACGGTCTGGCCTCTTTCAGCGCCACTTCCCTATCCGCACATATAAAAATGCTTGCTTCCGATTCATTCCAAGGCCGCAAGCCCTTTACCCAGGGCGAAGTGCGCACCGTTGCTTACCTACAGAAGGAGTTTGCGGCAGCCGGGCTTGAGCCGGGTAACAGCGGCAGCTATTTACAGGATGTGCCGATGATAGACGTATTGTCGCACCCAGCGGCTACAATGGAGGTGCAGTCAGCCAAGGGCAATTTCCAATTAAAGGGATACGACGAATATGTGTTTTCCACACCTAAAACAGATGCTGTCATAACCCTCGACAAAAGCCCCGTTGTTTTTGCAGGCTACGGCGTTGTTGCGCCCGAATATAATTGGAACGATTACGCAGGCCTTGATGTAAAAGGCAAAATAGTAATGGTTTTGGTGAACGACCCCGGCTTTAACAATGGTGACACCACCCTGTTTAAGGGCAAAACCATGACCTATTATGGCCGCTGGACATACAAGTTTGAGGAAGCCGCCCGCCAGGGTGCCAAAGGCTGTTTGGTTATACACAGCACAGCCGCAGCCAGCTACCCTTTTAGCGTATTGCAAAACAGTTGGAATACGTCAGCCCTGCGGTTAGACAACCAAGGCGAAAAGCTGTTGGATGCACAAGGCTGGATAACCACCGAAGCCGCCAAAAAATTGATTGTGGCAGGCGGGCAGGACACAGGCATTATTGCCGAGGCCGACATACCCGGTTTTAAGGCCGTTGCATTAAATGCAACGGTATCAACCACCATAAAAACGGAGGTTACGTATAACAAATCGCATAACGTTATAGGCAAAATAACAGGCACCAAATACCCCAACGAGTATATTATTTTTACTGCCCATTGGGACCACCTGGGCATTGGCAAGCCCGATGCCACCGGTGACAGCATTTACAACGGTGCCATTGACAATGCGAGCGGCACGGCATCGCTGCTGGAGTTTGCCAAGGCTTGGAAAAGCCTGCAAACACCGCCGGAAAGAACCATTGTATTCTTAGCAGTAACAGGCGAGGAACAGGGCTTGCTGGGCAGCCAATATTATGCACAACACCCAGTGTACCCTGTAGCTTCAACCGTGGCCAACCTAAACGTGGATGAGGTTAACTGGTATGGCAAAACCAAAGACATTATGGTGGTGGGCAAAGGCCAGAATACATTGGAAGATATCTTAAAAGAAGAAGCCGGAAAACGCGGCCGCTATATCTCCTACGACAACACGCCACAGGCCGGCCACTATTTCCGTTCCGACCATTTTAGCTTTGCCAAAGTGGGCGTGCCGGCCCTTGCACAGGGTTTTGGCATTGATGTTATTGGCAAAGACACGGCTTTTGGCAAGCAACAGGAAGAGGAGTTTAACGATAAACATTACCATGGCCAAAGCGACCAATACAACCCCAACTGGGACTTTAGCGGTGCGATAGACGACCTGCAATTATTGTTTATGGTGGGCAAGCGCCTCGCCTACGAACATATTTGGCCCGAATGGAAGACCGGCTCGGAGTTTAAGGCGGAAAGAGATAAAACAGCGAAGGAAAGGAGTGAGTAAAAGGGGGATGGTAACAATTGATTAAATTAATCTACCGCTGATTTCCTAAAAGATTGTTTTCTTTGCAAAAATTTAGTCCGGGGTCTGTTAGTCAGCAAGTCCGAAAGATTCTTACACTATTTCTTCCCGTCTGCATGACTTTTCAAACTTCCGGGTTCAAACAACAAACATTAAACATTAAAACCACATTATGAGCTTCATTGCCGACATTCACGCCCGCCAAATTTTAGACAGCCGTGGCAACCCCACTATTGAAGTAGACGTTACTACCGAAAATGGTAAATTAGGCCGCGCTGCGGTGCCAAGCGGCGCTTCTACCGGTATTCATGAGGCCGTTGAGCTTCGCGATAACGACAAAAGCGTTTACGGCGGCAAAGGCGTGCTGAAAGCTGTTGACAATGTGAACGATATAATCGCCGACCAACTGATTGGCTGGAGCGTAAATGACCAAACAGGCATTGATGCCCAACTGATTGAACTGGACGGCACAGACAATAAAGGCAAACTTGGCGCCAATGCACTGCTTGCCGTGAGCATGGCCGTGGCCAAAGCCGCCGCACAGGAAAGCAACCTGCCCCTGTACCGCTACTTGGGTGGTGTAAACGCAAGCGTACTGCCCATACCGTTGATGAACATATTAAATGGTGGTGTACATGCCGACAATAAGATTGATTATCAAGAGTATATGATTGTGCCAGTTGGCGCTGAAAGCTTTAGCGAAGGGCTGCGTTGGGGCGTGGAAATTTTTCATGAACTGAAAAAAGTGTTGAAGAAAAAAGGTTACAGCACCAACGTTGGCGATGAAGGTGGTTTTGCACCGGACATCCAAAGCAACGAAGAAGCTATTGAAACTGTATTGCTGGCTATTGAAGCCGCAGGTTACAAAGTAGGCGAGCAGATAGGCATTGCCCTGGATGCTGCCAGCAGCGAAATGTACAAAGATGGCAATTACAAGTTTTACAAGAGCAGCCAAAAAGTAATCAGCAGCGACGAAATGGTTGAATACTGGACAAACTGGGCCAACAAATACCCCATCATCTCTATTGAAGACGGTATGGCTGAAGAAGATTGGGATGGCTGGAAGAAATTAACGAATGCCATTGGCCATAAGGTGCAGCTGGTTGGTGATGACCTTTTTGTAACCAACACCAAAATTTTACAACGCGGTATTGACAATGGCGTTGCAAACAGCATTTTAATTAAGGTTAACCAAATTGGTACCGTTACTGAAACCATAAACGCTGTACAACTGGCACAAACAAATGGTTATACAACCATTATGAGCCACCGCAGCGGTGAAACCGAGGATACAACCATTGCCGACCTTGCCGTGGCGCTTAACTGTGGCCAGATAAAAACAGGCTCTGCCAGCCGTACCGACCGTATGGCCAAGTACAACCAGCTTATCCGCATTGAGGAAGCACTGGGCACTGGCGGTATTTACCCTAAGGGCAAGTTTAAGTTTGGGAAGTAAAGCCCTCAAACCCTCACCCCCGCCTCTCCCTCCAATGGAGTCCTTTGGACTAAAGGGAAGAGGGGCTTTGCGGAGATTGGAGAGGAGATTATTGCGCTACAAAAAATTATTTTATAAAAAGTTGGCTGATGTTGTATTTTTACATCAGCCAATTTTTTTTATGCATACAATTAAAAGCATTTTCCGCATTATAAGCAATAAATATTTTATTGCTGTTACGGTATTTGCTGTGCTGATGCTGTTTGTTGACAGAAATGATATTTTTGTGCAACGGCAGAGAAAAAAGCAATTGGACGACCTGCTTGCCAGCAAAAAATTCTATGAGGCCGAAATTGAAAAAACTAAAAAAAGTCTTTCCGGCCTCAGCGACAACTCCTCCTCCCTCGAAAAATACGCACGCGAAAATTACCTCATGAAAAAAGACAATGAAGACATCTTTATTGTTGACAGCACCACCACCGGCGAAAAAAAATAACCTTTTCGCAATATTCACCCGGTAAGGGCGTTTATAAAACTGTACGTACAGGCTAAGAAACAATTTCCGATATCACGATGGGGTAAGTCAATTACTTCATTTTATACCTTTTTGCCATGCCGAATTTTACTACAGAAGACTTATTACTTTATATGTACAACGAAATGAGCAACCTTGAAAAGGCCGCATTGGAGCAAGAACTGCAAAATAATTGGGCACTTAGGGAGAAATTGCAGGTGCTGAAGGAATCTGAAAACAGCTTAAGGAAATTTAAGTTGCAAGGCCCCCGCAATAAAACTGTTGACGCCATTATGCAATATGCCACCGGTGAGCACGGTGTTAGCCCGGCAAGTGCTGCAGTGGAATACCTTTGGGTGAAGGGGCAATAACTGACCGTTGATTACAATGATTGGGACTGATTTCATTGATTTTTGTTTTTAGGCTTTGATTTGTGGACAAATTATTATTTTCAGTTGTTTATTGAAGTATACACTGTACGCTCAATCTATAAAATTTCCCCCTCCGGAGGAGTCCCTTGGACAAATCGTGGTCTGTTTTTATCTATTTTCGTTTCATGACAATTAAGGAACGCTACCGTATTGTGCTCGACTACTTGGGCGAACAAATACCCTTTGCCGAAACTGAGCTGGTGTACGACAGCCCCTACCAGTTGCTGGTGGCCGTAATACTTTCCGCACAATGCACTGACAAGCGGGTTAATTTAACCACCCCCGCCATTTTTGAAAAATGGCCAACGGTGGAATCTCTCTCAAAAACCACATTTGATGAGCTGTTCCCTTATATAAAAAGCATATCATACCCAAATAACAAAACAAAACACCTTATCGGCATGGCCAATATGGTGGTACAATCGTTTGGCGGTAACATACCCATGACGGTTGACGAGTTGGTAAAACTGCCTGGCGTTGGGCGAAAAACGGCGAACGTAATAACCTCGGTTATTGACCAGCAGCCCAACATGGCCGTTGATACGCATGTGTTCCGGGTATCGGCAAGGCTTGGCCTTACCAAAAATGCCAAAACAGTACTGGCGGCTGAACAACAATTGGTAAAGCATATTCCAACGGAACTTATACACAAAGCGCACCACCTGCTTATATTGCATGGCAGGTATGTTTGCACTGCCCGTAACCCAAAATGCCAAGAGTGCGGTTTGAGGGATATTTGCTTGTATTATAAAAAGACGGTGAAAGAGGTCAAAGCTACCGAACAAGTGCCAAAATCCGCAACCGTAAAAGCAGCTGCAAGCAAGCAAGTAAGTTAACCGCCGCCGCAACCACCACACGAGCTTCCACACGAACTGCCGCATGAACTGCCACCACCGCAGCCGGAGCTGCCACACCCATTTGCCCCGGAACTACTTACATTTTCCGTGCTGTTGACCAAGGGCAAAAATGAGGTTGAAAAAATTGCAGTACCGGCCAAAAAGTACTGCCAGTCCCAGTTATCGGAATTACCGGAGGAAGGCAAGATTGTTTTCTTATATAAATCAGGAATCGTTTTGCTATAAACCATCGTGGTTGTTCTCCACAAAAAAGCGCTTATTACTAAAGTCATGATTATAAGCGCCAAGGCGATAAAATGCACCGGCCTATCCCGCATTATGCCTGTTAGCAGGCGGGTAAAACCGAGCATCAAAATAAATAGCAATACAATAAAATTGGTGTAGAAGAGTTTTCCCTGCGCTTTGGACTTGGAGAAATACTTTCTAAACGCATTCATGCAATTAGCTATGTTGTCAAATATGGGCTTTTCAAGTAGCTTCCCCAATAAAACGCGGTAGGCTACAGGCCCAAGGTTTTTAGCAGTGTCCAAAACAGCAAAACTTTCAATATCCCACGCAACACCATCGTTGTTTAACTGCAATGTATAATCGCCATTTAGCTTAATTTGCCCGTTACCTATAAATTTATTAACAACCCCATGAATAACATACGACAGTTTGCCGGTTTTAAGGTATACAAGTTCCAGTGGGCTTAGGTTATACATACAACTGAAGGGCGGCCAGCCAGCTACAAGCTGTTGTAAATAATACCTGTTGTAAACCTCCAATATTACCAAAGTGCAGAGAACAATGGAAATATAGCCAATTAAAAAATCAGGGTTTTCAATGTGGATGTACACGGGTTTCAAAAGCTGATAAAACGGTACACTCAAACTAAAAAAGGCCAAGATGCCAATAATAATAAAAGTGCGTATTTTATATGTCAACTTTGGTAACGCCAGGGGTTGAAACATATCATCATACTCCCAAATCTCCTTAGGCTGTTCACCAAAGGCCTCATTATATAGTTTCTTGGTTCTTTCTTTGGCAAGCCTGAATTTCTCAAATTCGTCTTTATTATGCGTTGAAGGTATGTGTTGAATTTTTTTGCCAACTACATTGCATAAGTCAGCATAGGAATGGGTAAAAATGATGTGTTCATGCCATACCACATCAACAATTTCCGATGGTGAAACCATAAAGTCGGAGGTTGCAGCCAAATAGATAAATTTCTTGTATTCTTCAATTGCTTTTACGGTGAAATTCTTTGTCCAAAAATTTTCATCGGCCAGCCGGGTTGAAAACCCATAATCGGCAATGGGTACATCCAGGTTAAATTTTAGTATACTATTCCACAGTTCCGTGTTCATGCAAGGCAAAGGGGTTATGTTGTACCTCCAACCAAATATACAAATACCTATTACTAATAATAAAATTATCTAGGTGTTTCAAAAAGTTGCCCCATTTTTAATTGTCAACATAACATTTTCAGCTATATATTTAACCACTCAAAATAATTTGCTGTATGAAAAGACGAGACTTTTTGCAATCCTCCTCAAAGTATATGGCCGGTGCCGGATTGGCGGCCATGCTGCCTGCAGACCTGTTTGCGATGAAAAAAAGCGTTGCCGCGAGCGATAAAATTAATGTGGCTGCTATTGGCATTAACGGAATGGGCTGGGCCGACATAACCGCCCTTATGAAGAACCCCGAAATAAACCTGGTTGCCCTTTGCGACGTTGATAAAAACGTAATTGACAGAAGGGTGGCAGAATTGGGCAAACAAAATATAACCGTTGCCAATACTTACGGCGACTACCGTAAAATACTGGACGATAAAAACATTGATGCGGTTGTAATTGGCACACCCGACCACTGGCATTGCAAAATAATGGTGGATGCTTGCGCTGCTGGCAAAGACGTGTATGTGGAAAAACCGGCCGGCAACTCCATCACCGAGTGTGAAATAATGGTGGCAGCCCAGCAAAAATATAAACGCGCCGTGCAAGTTGGGCAATGGCAGCGTAGCGAAAAGCATTATGCCGATGCCATGGACTTTGTACACAGCGGCAAGTTAGGCCCCATACGTTTGGTTAAGGCTTGGGCATACCAAGGGTGGATGAAATCAATACCAAAACTGCCCGACGGGACACCTCCGGCGGGCGTTGATTATAAAGCCTGGCTTGGCCCCGCACAAACGAGGCCTTTTAACCCCAACCGTTTCCATTTTAATTTCAGGTGGTTTCATGATTACGCGGGCGGCTTGATGACCGACTGGGGCGTACATATGATTGACTATGCCCTGTTGGGGATGAATGCTCCGTTGCCCAAAAGCATCATGGCATCGGGCGGCAAGTTTGCCTATCCTGATGACGCAGAAGAATGGCCTGACACACTGCAAACGGTATATGAGTTTGAAGGCTTTAACCTGTTGTGGGAGCATGCCATTGGCATAAACCTTGGCCCATACGAGCGTGACCATGGCGTGGCGTTCATTGGAAATAATGGCACCTTGGTGGTTGACCGTGGCGGTTGGGAAGTGTTAACGGAGAAAGACGGTGGTAAAGATAAAATGGAGGCCGTTAAACGCCAGCTTCGTTCAGACGACGGGTTGCTACTGCACCATAAAAATTTTGTGGATGTAATCAAATCCAGAAAGTTTGAGGACTTACATTGCCCTATACAGGCAGGTGCACATGTGGCCACTGTTTGCCAAATGGGCAATATTGCCTACCGGATGGGCAAAAAGCTATATTGGGATGGGGCACACAGTAAATTTACCGATGCGGAGGCCAACAAATACCTAGCAAAAGAATACCATAACGGGTATATTTTGCCTAAGGTTTAGCGATTGAGGCTTGTACAAACAAACATGCACTAATCAGCGGCACATTTCTAGTTGTCTTAATAGCTTATACAATGGCCAACAGGCGCAAGGCGTAAGGCCAGGCATCGGTTGGCTATTTTTTTACCAAACTATTGCCAACGCTTACCAGTTTTGCAAGTTGAATGGATTCTTTTTGCCTACATTAGCATCAACCAAAACGACCAGCATGAAAAAAGCCAGTTGCCTAATTGTAGCTATCCTCCTCCTCAGCATATTTTGCGTTAACGCACAAACCGGTGGAGACACGCTGGTATTAACTGACATACAACGGGATGCAGCATCCCCGGCCGGCTCAACAGAATTGAACATCCCTTCGGCAGGAAGCATGCTACAAGGTTTTATTTACAAGGCAAACGGCAGCCAAAATCACCCCACCATGTTATTATTACATGGCTACCCTGGCAATGAACGCAACCTTGACCTTGCACAAGTAGCAAGAGCGCGTGGCTGGAATGTTATTTACTTTGACTACCGCGGCAGTTGGGCCAGCCAAGGAGTTTTTAGCTTTAAACACTGTGTGGAGGATGTTGTAAATGTTGTATCCTGGTGTAAAAAATACAGCGATTCATTCCATATTGATACAGGTAATATTGTACTCTTCGGCCACAGCATGGGCGGCTGGGTTTGTTTAAAAGCTTTGGCACAGTTACCCGGTGTGAAAAAAGGCTTTGCACTCTCCACCTGGGATATTGCAGGCAGCACCGCAAAAGGGAAAGGCGACTTAAAAGTAATTGCCAAGAATGCTGGCAGTTATTTTGTGTTAAACGCAACCCCGGCCGAACAATTTGGCCCAGTCGTAAACAACCCCGGCTACTACGACTTGCGAAATGATGCCAAAGCCTTGGCAAACAAGCAAATAATAATGCTTGACGAGCATAATTTTAACAAGCCCATAGCAAACGCCATACAACAGGAAAACAGTGTATATTTTGATTATGAGGTTTGGCCGACCGACCACCCTTTTACCAACAAAAGGGTGGCATTGATAAAGAAAGTACTTGCGTTTATTAGCAAATAGCTGTGCCGCCGCCAGCTTTTGTTGGTACTTTTGCATGGCATGTTACTACATATACATCCGGATAATCCAAATGAGCGGCACGTTAAAACCGTTTCTGAGTGCCTGCTGGACGGTGGGGTGGTTATTTACCCAACCGACACGATTTACGGCCTTGGCTGCGATATATTCCAACACAAAGCGGTGGAGCGCATTTGCCGTATAAAACAAATTGACCCGCAAAAAGCCCAGCTAAGTTTTGTTTGTTACGATTTGAGCGATTTAAGCAAATACACCAAAAGTATTTCAACCCCGTTATACCGATTATTAAAAAGCTACTTACCTGGCCCTTACACCTTTATATTACCAGCCAGCAAAGAGGTGCCAAAAATATTACAAAGCCGTAAAAGCACTATAGGTTTACGCGTGCCCAACAATAATATAGCAAGGGCGGTTGTGAACAACCTTTCACACCCCATCCTGTCCGCATCCTTGCCAGGCGAAATGGTAGAGGAATACACCGACCCCGAGCTGATGTATGAAAATTTTAAAAATCTGGTAGATATCGTAATTGATGGTGGACCAGGCGGCATGGTGCCGTCCACCGTTATTGACTGCACAAAAGAACCCTACGAAGTGCTGAGGATGGGCGCGGGGGAATGGGAGGAAGATTAGAATTGCGTGCCAAACATGCGAAAAAAATGCCATCCGTCTATAAATACCCACTAACAATCCATTTTAACGATTTCACCCAATAGGTGCCGGATAATTTCAACCCAAAATAAACACTTATGAATCACTTTCAACCCGTTTTCGCGGCTGCGGCGGCAATAGCAGCACTTACGGCATGTAATCCGTCAGCCCCAAATTATTTTGCAACGGGCGACTACATCAAGCAATCAGAGTTGGACGGCGTAGCCAGGGCGGAGGCTGTTACATTTACCATTGGCGACACTGCTTACATGGGCACAGGCTACCAAGGCACCTACAGGCTTACTGATTTTTGGGCCTACCACGCATCATCAAACACCTGGTCGCAAAAGGCCAATTTTCCGGGTGTGGCCCGCAATTCGGCCGTTGCCTTTACAATAGGCAAACAAGGCTATGTGGGCACCGGGTACGACGGGCTGAATATGCTGAAAGATTTTTGGCGGTTTAACCAAGCTACCAATACTTGGGATCCGGTTGCCCCCTTCGCCGGTACAGCCAGGTATGATGCGGTTGCATTTGGCATAGGCAACTATGGCTATGTTACCACCGGGTTTGACGGCAATTATCAAAAAGATTTCTGGCAGTACGACCCGTCCGCCGGCACCATGGGCGCATGGGTGCAGAAAACAAGCATGGCCGGGGAAAAACGAACAGCGGCCATTGCCTTTGTACGTGGCACAAAAGGGTATGTTGTTACAGGTACCAACAATGGGCAACCCTGCGGCGATTTTTGGTGCTATGATTCGGCGCTTGACCAATGGCAGCCGTTAAAAAACATTTACAATTCCAATACCTCGCAACAGTATGATGACAGTTATACCAATATAGAACGGGATAACGGGGTAGGGTTTGTAATTGGTGACAGCGCGTATATTACCACTGGCGAAAGTACCCTAAACGGCCCTTTGGAAAATTCAACCTGGCTGTACAGTTTTGCCAAAGACCAATGGACACCACGCTCCCCCTTTGAAGGAATACCACGACAGGGTGCAGTGGGGTTTTCGCTAAACGGGCACGGTTATATAACAACCGGTAAAAGCGGAACCACCTTTTTTGACGACCTTATACAATTTGACCCCAACAAACCGTATAACCCCAACGGTTTTTAGCGAATGGCGTTACCGCCTACATGTAAAAAAAAGGTAGTTGGTATTCCGCTTCGCGGGATACAACGGAAAAGTCTTCACCACATAGGCGCATAGGAAACATAGGTTTCACATAGAAATTTTAGGAAACATAGGAATTTGATAGACAACAACCTCGACCGAATGCATCGTCGTTCCATTTTGAGTACAATTCATTCTGGCGGGTTCATACTGTTAAACAATAGACATTACGCAATTCTATATTCCCTTCCCTTTCTATGTGACCCCTAAGTTTTCTATGTGCCTCCTATGTGCTGAACTCACGGGCTGGCTGCTTGAATTGCTTAAATAAATGCCAAAAGCATTTGTTTAACACCGTTTTAAGCAGCTTTCCTGTTTTTTTGATCATCACGTTTTGTTTTTGCTAAACGTTAATGTTCAATATTATCCAATATCTTTATATTTTTATTAACATTTAAAAATGCGATAGGTGGGTTAACATTTATCTACCGGCAACCAACAAATACAAAAGCGCAGTTATATACTTGCGCAGTTGGCGGATTGGTAAATAATGATTTAACCCAAAACATATTAAAACATGATTAACTGCCTTTTACTTGACGATGAACCACTTGCTATTGAACTGCTGGAGGATTATATTAGCAAAATCCCGTTTTTACATGTTACCGCAAAATGCACCAACGCTGTAGAGGCTTTGGATATCCTGAATTTAAACGACATACAACTGCTGTTTCTTGACATTCGCATGCCTGATATTGACGGCATACAGCTTATAAAAAGCCTTGGTTTAACGCACCGGCCACTGGTAGTTTTTACCACAGCCTACCCGGAATATGCCATCGATGGCTTTAACCTAGATGTGTTGGACTACTTGTTAAAGCCCATACCGTTTGAAAGGTTTTTGCGAACCGCCGCCAAAGCGCAGTTTGCGTTGCACAATGGCAAAAACCCACCGCCCCAACACAACGACAACAGGGATTTTATTTTTATAAAAAGCGACTACAAAACCATTAAGGTAAATTTTGACGATATTATTTACATAGAAGGCCTGAAAGATTATTGCAAAATATATACCAGCACTGGCAGCTTACTTACCCTACGAAGCATGAAAACGGTGGAGCAAATATTGCCAAGGGAGCGGTTTGTGCGCATACACCGCTCGTACATCATCTCCGTCAGCAAAATAAAAATGATTAGCAAAAACCAGGTAATTGTGAATGACGACATACACATACCCATCAGCGAAAGCTTTAAGGATAATTTCAACAGTATTATTGACACGAGGCAGATTTAACTGATTTTCATAACTGTTTTTCTATGTTGAGGACGCTCAGTGTGAAAAAATCTATTGTAGTATGCTGCATTGTCGTAATTATAAACCAGCATTCCAGTATAGTTTTTTTATCAGATTGTATTTTAGATAATACTGGGGTATAAACATTGCCCTCTTTTCGGGTACAAAACATACTTTTGCAAAAAGCAAAGTATATCATATCGCTTAACCAAATAGTAACCTTTTGCATAATGGCCATGCTAGTTGCCCAAACATTCAGCAAGGGTTTTATTGTGTTTGATTACTATGTAAATACAAGCGCTTACGAAAAAGACTGCATAAATAAAGACAAACCTTGGCTGCATTGCAACGGCAAATGCCAGATGGCAAAAAAAATGCGGCAGGAAGAAAACAAAGACCAGCAAAACCCCGACCGTAAAGCGGATAATAAAAATGAAACGGTTCTTTCTTCCAAATCATTTTTTGTGCAGTTAACACCCCTGTCATTTATTTTACTTTCACGTATATCCCCCCGTATTAACACTCAAAGCATACCTCTCGGCAATGCCTGCGATATATTTCACCCACCGCAGCGGTCATAACCATTTTGCATCTTCTATTCACAAGGCAAGCCGCCTTTACTAAAGCGGTGTGTATATATCTGTTTACATTGTTAAGCACGTATTTGGTTTGCTGTTGCCTGCCGCAGCAGGGCAATGGGGCGTGCTGATTTTATAACTATTCAATAATTTACTATGCTTCGGCATTTTAATAACGACACAGAGCGCGTGGCCGTGCTAAAGCGCGTCCGTATACTTATTCTATCTATTTTATCAATAACGTTACTGCTTATGGCATTTTGCCTTTTTAAAATATTTTATAAATCATAAATTATATGAAAAAAATACTTACAACAATGGCAGCATTACTCATGTTGTCCGTTAGCTTTTGCCAAGATGCCCAGTGGAAAGCGTTTAACAATTTTCACCACTTGGTAAGCAAAGTGCTGCATCCTGTTACGATGGGCCAGGTACAGCCGGTTAAAGACAGCAGCGCCACACTGCTGGCAAGTGCAAAAACATGGCAGGCATCGGCTGTGCCTGCCGCAGTAGACGCGTCAGTATTTAAAGCACATATTGCCGAGCTGGTAAAGCAGTGCGCAACACTTGATGATGACGTGAAACAAAAGCAGCCTGATAACACTTTAAAAGCACCGGCTGGTAAAGTGCATGAAACTTTCCATGCATTGCTGGCCGCCTGTAAACTAAAAGACTAAACGATAATTTATTTTTTTAATACGCTATAATTTTTTCATGAAGCAACTTATATATACAGCCATATTTTTATTAGCAGCCAATGTTGTAACGGCACAAACAAAAATTACGGGTACGGTTAAAACAAACAATCAAAGTCCGCTTGCAAACGCTACAATCAGTGTGTTAAATTCAACCCAATCAACTATAACCGATAACAACGGAAATTTTAGTTTGGCCTTGCAAAGCGGCACTTTTACCATCGAAGCCTCCATTATAGGCTATGCAACACAAACGCAAACCGTACACATTGAAAAAGGTAAACCAATAAACATCAATTTCAATTTAACTGAGCAATCAAAACAGCTTGATGACGTGGTTGTTTCGTCAGAGAAAAGGGAAGAAAAATTACAAAAAACACCTATCGCGGTAACTGTGCTGAATGCCAAGCAACTTACCGATTACCGTGTTTGGGATGTGCGCGACTTAAATGCGCTTGTGCCCGACCTGTTTGTAATTGAACATGCCGGCAGCACGGGTGCCAATTTTGTGAACGTGAGGGGCATTATGGGTTTCACCCCTGAACAGTCTGTCGCTACTTACATAGACGGGGTTTACCAGTTTGACTATTGGTCTGCACCCAGCCCTTACAATAATATTGACCGTGTTGAGGTGCTTCGTGGGCCACAGGGCACTTTGTACGGTAGAAATTCATTGGCAGGTGTGATTAACGTCATCACTAAAATGCCAACCGATGCAACTACCGGGCAGGTGGAGCTGAACGTGGGCAATTATGGGCAGCAAAGGTACAGTGCCGTTATAAACACGCCCATTATTAAAAAGAAGTTTTTTCTCGGTGCCGACATAATGTATTCCCAAAGGGGGGCTGTGTTCACAGACCAAGGAAAGGGTTATGACCCTCAATATGGGCAGGCATTTAATGTTACTCTTAAATATATTGCCAGCAGTAAATTATCCTTTGACCTTAACGTAAAAGGGAAATTCTCCAAAGACCATGGAGCCTACCCCTGGCAGACGGTGAGCAATATAGACAGCTTGCTAAAAAGCCCCGGTGCTTATAATGTATCTTATTCAAACCCCAATATCGAGCAGCTCGCCAACGTAAATGCATCGGCCGTTGTGCGCTATGCTGCAAAAAACTTTAACCTAATTTCCATTTCTGCCTACAATAACTTCCACCAGGGCTATCCGGGAAATTTGGACGGTGACTATACCTCGGCTGATATTTTTTCTTATGACGTTACCTACAAGCACGGGCAGAATAATTTTTCGCAGGAGGTGCGCATCAGTTCAAAAGACAATAATAGCAAGTTTAGGTGGCTTGGCGGGGTGTATGCGTTTTCCCAAAAATACGAGAAGATAACCACGTTTAATTACGACACAGGCGCGGTGGCTTTAGGTTACACACCAACCACTTACAGTTCCGTTACTTACAACCCCGTGCTCAATACAGGCATCTCATTGTTCGGGCAGCTTGGTTATAATCTTTCTTCTGCATGGAACCTTACATTGGGCGGCAGGGTTGATGATGAAAAAAGAACACTCAGCCAATACATAGATTCAGTAAACAACAATACAAATACAACCACCCTTTTTAGCCCTAACGTCAATTACAGTAAAACAACCACAAAGTTCACCCCAAAAATAACCCTCAGCTACCAGGCAACCGAAACACAACTGTTATATGCCTCTTATGCCAAAGGTTACAGGGTAGGCGGGTTTAATGCGGGGCAGACACCGGATAAAGTTGTTTACAACCCCGAAAACTCAGATAATTTTGAAGTGGGGTATAAAAGTACTTTCCTACATAACAAGCTGCGCTTTAATACGGCATTATTCTACTTGTACGAAAAAGACAACCAGGTAATAGACGTCATCAATGGCTATTACCAAAATTTAGGGAATTTCAGAAATATGGGTATTGAAACCGAGCTTACGGCCATACTGGCAAAAGGCCTGCTGGTCCAATGGAATTTAAGCTATACAGACGCAAAGTTTACCAAGCTGCAACTACCAGACCCAGAGTCGGGCGCAACAAAAGACTTCAGCGGCAACAAAATAATTTTTGACCCCAATGTAACATCCATGCTGGCATTGCAATACAATTATCAGTTGCAAAAAAGCAAAGCCGGCATCTCACTATTTGCAAGGGGCGAATGGCGGTATGTCGGGCGATATTATTTTGATTATTACAACCAGACCAGCCAAGACCCTTATAGCTTGTTAAATACAAGATTTGGGATAACATCCAACAAATTTGATGTTGCGTTTTGGGTTAGGAATATAACAGACAAAAGATATGTAACTTATGGCAACCAACTGCCTACCCAGCCTTTTTACATGGTAAGCATGCCCAGGATGTGGGGCGCCACTTTAACAGCAAGATTTTAATTTAACCAACAGGGCTGCGGTTTTGCAGCCCTTAAATTTTTTCTATGAATAAGAATCTATTGATGGTAATAATTGGCTTTTCGTTATTCGCTTCTTGCAAAAACAACCATGACGGAAAAGCAACAGTGTTGGTTGAAAAAGACAGTGCGGACAAGATGGCCGCCATGTCTGCTACACCAAAAGTGCCTATTAAAACAGTGGGCATTTTATTGTACGACGGCTATGCCGTTTTAGATGCCATGGGCCCCTACCACGTGTTAAGCGAGCTGATGGGCGCGAATGTTTTTTTTGTAGGGCGGCATAAAGGGCTGGTAACAACCGCAAATGCTATGAAAGTGTGGTGCGACGCCTCTATTGCAGAAGTGAAGCAGCTGGATATATTGGTGATACCTGGCGGCTTGAACGAAACCTATTTGGAAACGAAGGACACAGCTTTATTAAACTGGATACGGGCTATTGATGTGCACTCAAAATATACAACAAGCGTGTGCACAGGTGCTTGGATATTGGCAGCGACGGGGTTGTTAAAGGATAAAGATGCAACTACGCATTGGTACGGCAAGAAAATTCTAGCAGACCAATTTGGGGTTAATGTAAAAGACAAGCGTTATGTAAAAAGCGGCAAGTATTGGACGAGCGCAGGTGTTTCCGCAGGTATTGATATGAGCTTGGGTTTAGTAAATGACATTATGGGGGAAAACTATACCAAGGTTGTGATGTTGGATTTGCAGTACGACCCACAACCTCCTTTCAAAGGAGGCACCGAAAAAAACACCGACAAAGGAATTGTAGAAGGCGTAAGGGCAATGTACGACGGCGGCATGCAAACAGTGCTGCACCCGGAAAAATCATTCAAGGATGTAAAGTTTTACAATGCCAAGGATCCTGTTTGTGGTATGGCCATAACAGCCGCCGCCGCTGTTGGCGACACCGCAAACTACAGCGGGAAAGTGTATGGCTTTTGTTCCAAGCACTGTAAAGACGAGTTTGAGAAAAACCCGGCAACATACGTACTAACAAAATAGCGGTTGGCACACGATAATACAACGGAGCTATTATTAGTTTACGCCAAGAAAAAGCGTGTTGCTATCCATAGAATTCGCTTTAGCGGCTTTATGGATAGCGACCGTTAATCTGCAATCGCCTATCTACAATAAACAACTTCCGCTAACTAAACAAATACTCAATATCCTCCCTCGTAAGGCTCTTCACAAAACCAGTATCATCGGTTATTAAATCGGCGGCGAGGGCTTTTTTCTTGTCCTGTAGTAACAATATTTTATCCTCTACGGTATCCTTGCATATCATACGGTAGGCGAATATGTTTTTGGTTTGGCCTATACGGTGGGTACGGTCAATGGCCTGCTGCTCAACGGCAGGGTTCCACCAAGGGTCAACAATGTACACGTAATCGGCAGCCGTAAGGTTTAAGCCCACACCACCTGCTTTTAGCGAGATAAGAAACACGCGGCATTTATCATCGTCCTGAAAACGGCGTATGGCTTTCTCCCTGTCCTGCACGGCGGTGCTGCCGTCAAAATATTCAAAGTCTACCTCCAGTTCCCGCAACCTTTCTTTAATAAGGGCAAGCATGCCCAAAAACTGCGAGAATATCAACGCTTTGTGGTCGCTTATGTTTTCGGTAATCTCCCGGCCCAGTTCTTCCAGCTTAACCGACGCATTGGGGAATTTCTCTTCATCCTTCATAATGGCCGGGCTGTCGCATATCTGGCGCAGCTTCATAAGGCCCTGCAATATGGTAAGCTGCGATTTTTGCACGCCCTGTTCTTCCACCACACCCAATATCTTGTCCCTATAATCGTTGCGGTAGGCATCATAAATTTTGCGCTGCTCCTCGCCCATTTCGCAAAAAAGTATCATTTCCTGTTTTTCGGGCAGGTCTTTCGCAACTTGTTCCTTTGTACGCCGCAGGATGAATGGATATAGCAAACGCCGCAAATGTTCCTTCTGTTCCTTCTCCCCAAACTTGTCAATCGGTACGCTAAATTCCTGTTTAAAAAACTCCATGCTGCCCAGCATGCCGGGGTTTAGGAAATTCATTTGCGCGTAAATATCAAACGTATTGTTTTGCAGGGGTGTACCACTCAGGCAAAGCCTGTTTTTTGCCTTTAGCAGCGTGGCTGCCTTAGCTACCTTGCTGCCTGGGTTTTTAATGGCTTGACTTTCATCCAGTACCACATAATCAAAATTCACTTCCACAAACTGGCGAATATCGCTACGCAACGTGCCGTAGGTAGTAATAATTATTTCGTTTCCACCGTCAAGCGTTTCCCTGGTGCGCGTGCCGCCATGGTGTATGTAATAGGTAAGGGAAGGCGTGAATTTTCTAATTTCATTTTCCCAATTGTACATCAGCGTGGTTGGGCACACCACCAAGGCCTTTAAGCTGCCATTTTTCTGGCGCAGGTGGTACAGGAACGACAATGCCTGTATGGTTTTACCCAGACCCATATCATCGGCCAGTATACCACCCCAATGCACCTCGCTTAAGTAATTAAGCCAGTGGAAGCCTGATGATTGGTAGGGCCTTAATATCGGCAGCAAGTGTGCCGGTGGCGGTATGGCATCTATTGTTTGGTTATACTTTAGCTTATCGTATTTTTCTTCCAGCTTAAATACCAGCTCTTCCTCATCGCGTTTTTCATACAACTCCTCAATAACGCTAAAATGGTATTTACTCAGCTTTATGTTATTGGCCTTGCCATCTCCGACGCGGAACAGGAGCGAATATTTTTTTATCCATTCTTCTGGCAAAATGCCCAAAGAGCCATCTTGCAACTGTACATATTGTTGCTTGTTTACAAGGGCTTTTTTAACATCGGCCACGGTTACTTTCTGTTCGCCAAAATGTATATCCACCTTGGCGTCAAACCAGTCGGTATGGCTGCTGATGTATATTTTGGTGGATGGCTTTGCCGTATTAAACCGGTAATTTTTCAATGCCTCAAAACCATATACCGGCACATTCATTTCCTTTATGGCATCAATAAACAAAAAGAACCAGTTGTTCTTCAATACATCCGTGCCTTTAAGCGCCAGGTTATCACTTCCCCCTGCGTGTATAAAACCTGAATGCAGGTTTTGTATTTTTTGCAAAAAGGCATCTTCAAAGGGCATGTTACGGTGTATCACAAGCAGCTTATCGCCTACTGGCAGCACCATTTTCTCTTTGTCGCCGTATTTAACATCGTAGCCCCGGTATACAAAAACCGGCTGAAAAAGCAGGTAGTCGCCTTTTTCTTTCAACACCATTTTTACCTCGGGCTTCAGGTCGCGCACTTCTTCCTTCTGCACATTGCTAAACTGTACGTTATACTCCCTTGAAAGCGGCAATACAAATTCATCAAGCTTGGCAATCCATTCATCTTCGCTGATAATCATCTTACCTGAAGGCATAAATTTTTCCACCAACACAACGTCTTCCTGTTTCTGCCAGGTAAAAAACTGGTCTTCGGCCTGGAAAACCAGCGTAGAAGATATTTGGTTTTCAGCAACATTCTTCTCCCCCATCGGCGTTCTAATCGTGCAGCTTATTTCATACGCATCTTTAACATGCGTAACTATAAACTCGGGGGTGATGAAGTTGATGGAGAAATTGGCAGGCTGTAGGTTTGCCGTTTGGAAGGTTTTACGGGGCGGCAGAAAGAAGTTAAAATGGCTTTCCGCTGCATCTGTAAATATCTTTTTGTATTTGGAATGTAGGTATTCTATAATCAAGTGCCTGGTTTCTTCGGGCAGTTCATCATCATGCTGTTGAATGATGTTCTCCCATATACCGCTAAAAGGCGAGTTACGGTTAAGGTAACGGCTAACCTCACCCGGCAGCAGTTTTCTAACCTGCTGTACCAGTAGCTTGTCTTCTTCGCCTAAAACCTCTGTGTTAATAAATTTGGTAAGGTCTAATTTCTCCACCCTGCCTGTAAACGCCGTATTTTCTTCGTTGGCTTCGCCTTGTATAGCATCTAATTGTGCATAAGGGTACTGGTGGGCGTTGTAACTTATTACCAAACCAAGCTTCAACTTGCCTTTTACTGCCTCAAATTCCTCCTCCAGTATGTCCGGTTGCGACTCTGCGGGCCTGCCGGGCCTTGTTTGGGTGGCAGTTGACACTGTAACCCTTTTTATACTAGGGTCAAGCACCCTTAAAAAAGGTTTGCCATCCTTATAAGCAAACTCAAATTTGCCATGCAAGTTATCCTGTAGTGAATAACCGTACAGCGACAGCAGCTTATCCTTTTCCTTATCCCAATTACGGATGCTGTCAAAGTAATTGGGGCCATATTTTGCCAGCAACTGTAACAACACAATAGCCTTGTGTACGCATAACGGGTGCTCATGGTCGCTGTTGCAATTACAGCTCGTGTCAAAATTGCGTTCTTCGTTCTTTTGTATGACTATTTTAAAATGTTCATTCTCATATTCAAGGTCGGCCAGCACACGTTCGTCCTTTGCATCCACAATACGGGCTTTTGCTGTACGTACAAAACTCTCCGCCTGCAAAAAACTGTCAGGTGCTGTAAGCATCCTGATCATTTTAAGCTCCAACTGCTTCATTTTTACAATGGTATGCTGCTGGTTGTAGCTTAGTTCCTTACCGCTCAACTGGTGCTTGTCCATCATCTCCTGTAACTGGAAAAGGGCTGCGGATTCGTGGCGGCAAATATCGCCCAGGTTATACGGGCACCCACATCGCAACGACACCAGTTTAGGATCTTTAAACTTGGTTATATGTACTTTGTAGTAGGTGTTGTAGGCATCGTCTTTAACCCTGAAGGTTACAGAGTTAAGCAACTCATCATATTCCACCAACTCCACGTTGCCGATGGCGTGTATTTTTTTGCCCCTGCGTATAACTTCATCAGTGCCGTTATTGTAAACGTATTTAATAAGATATGGTAATGCCAAACTGTAAGAGTTTAAAATTTTCGGTGTCCTGATTCAAAAAAGGCCAATTTGCAAAAGTAAAGAAATAATGCGCAGACTGCGAAACAAAATGAAAGATTGGGGGATGAAATGTTTGTTAAGAAAGTTAAAAAGGCTACCGGAGGTTCGTGGTTTTGCGCTCCATGTTTGGAGTTAAACGTATAAATTGTAGATGGGTTATGATACAATTGGTGGTTTTGAAAAACACAAAACTTAAAACACAAAGCCCTACCCCAAATAACCAGCTTCCACCATATCACTGTAACTCTTATCAATCAAATGGGTTTCGTCAATGCCAAAAGCCTCCATCAGGTCATTGCATTGGGCTTGTAGTTCCTCTACTGTTTTCGAGGGGTCGGTAATATTACCTGCTTCTATCTCCACAAAACTGCCCAGGCCGGCAAGCTCATCCAAATGCACTTTTATATTTTGCAGGTAATAGATGCGTCTCTTTTTTTCAACTGTTGTCTTAATGCCCAGCGCATCGGTTAGCAACTGCAGTATAGTTGCCGGTTCGGAGATGGGGATTAACTGAAAATCAGATTGCTTGGGGCCTTTTTTGTTAGGCCGACTGTAAAATATAAGGTTGTTTTCAATATTACCGCTACGCAGCTTTAACCGCCCGTTAGTACAGTTAAAATAAGTATCGGTTTGGTGGTCGGTACCCACAAAACGGGCATTGGCAGAAAGCAAAAATGCTTCCACCTGT
>Ga0364894_10335_pt1 | contig 21823 bp, 15 predicted proteins | sample ExccelJu500001D4_FD_206942 | JGI IMG/M metagenome (GOLD analysis project Ga0364894, IMG submission 206942) | Enriched cells from Trout Bog Lake Hypolimnion, Wisconsin, USA - BchlTB.July16.5000.01.D4 | ecosystem: Environmental > Aquatic > Freshwater > Lake > Hypolimnion/Profundal zone | place: USA...
CTTGCATTTCATGCCGGGCATAAATATTTCAGAGCCAGAATTTATACCTTTTATTAAAGATCACCCTAAATTTAAGGGTAAAGATGATTTGTCACTTTCAAGACTTTCACAATATAAACTTAATGAGAAAAAAGCAGTTCATAAAAATAATATCGGTGATCAGCTCTCTTTTTTAAAACAATCAAACATAAAGGTTTATATAGAGTATGATGTTGATAAATATCTTGATCGAGCAATAGAGCTCATTAATCGAACTAACCAGTTGAATTTTACAAAAAAGAGGCTATCTGAGGATATAGATGTTGCTCGGAAAGAGTTGCAAGCAGAGTTGAGTCATAATACATGTAATGCTGGTTTAATAAGAGTGGTGGATAATTATGGAGACTATGGATTTATTGGATTTTATTTGATAAAGAGAACTCTAAATAAAAATAAATTAATACATTTCTGCTTTTCATGCAGAACATTAAATATGTATATAGAGCATTGGCTATATAATTATCTAGAAAAGCCTGAATTAACAATTGTTGGTGAAGTGATATCTGATATCAAGAAATACAATGGCGATATTGATTGGATATCGATTGATGATTCAGGAGATTCAAATCCTCCATTTCCAGACGTGAGTTCGCAAAAGAAATTTCATCGTATTTACGCAAGAGGGGGATGTGATATGGCGTCCTTGATCCATTATTTTACTTCCTATTCGAAAAATATAGTTACTGAATTTAATGTTGTCAGAAACGGCCAGCCAATTAGATTAGATCACTCTAGTTTTTTAATTTATTCACTTACAGAAGACATTCGTGATGAGAAACTTGAAGTTGCATCTAGGTTGGGTTATGAAAAATCTGATTTCCAATCTGATTTTAGATCTGATGCCGCAGAAAATAATCTATATTTATTAAGTTTTTGGGCTGATGCCGATATACCAATATACAGACATAAATATTCTGATCTCAGATTGCCATATTGGCTAATTGGAGCCTTAGATAAAGATTTAACCTCGAATGAGAGTCTTCGTATAAAGCTTCCAAAAAATTCTGAACAAATAATGCAACTAGATTATTTACATGAAAACTTTATATATGAAGGAATTTTATCCTGCGAAGAGATGGTTGCAAGATATATCAAAATTATTTCTTCCATAAAGTCATCTAGCAAAATAATCTTGATTTTGGCTAATGAGCGTGGCCTGCTATCATTTGCAAACTCAAGTGAGCAAAATAACCCACGACATAAAAAACTTAATAATGCCCTAAGGAAGGCTTCAAAGGGGTACTCCAACGTTTTGTTAATAGATCCGGCGAAGGTAATAAATACAGCGAATGATATCTTTGATTTAAACCATTTTAAAAGGGAGGTTTATTACAAGCTTTTTAGGATTATAGCTGAGAAATTAAATGATATTCAAGTTGCTAACTGACTTAATTTTTTCGTAAAATTTAAATGCTAATCGGGGTTCATCAAATGGACTTAATATGCCTCTTTCTAAGACATAAATTCGATCGCAATGTTGTTTAATATGTGAGTCAATATGCGATACTAGAATTATTGATTTCTTGTCATTTTTGATGTGGAGATAGTCATTATATTTTTCTTGAAATCTATTGTCACCAACAGATAAAGCCTCGTCAATAATATAACAATCAAAATCAATCAAGAGTGAAATTGCCAATGAGAGTCTTGCCCTCATACCCGATGAATATGTTGCAATCGGCTCGTGAAGATATTTACCGAGCTCCGTCATTTCCTTTAGAAGCGTTAATTTCTCTTTATCCACCCTCCCATCATATATTCTCGTCAAAAATTTATAATTATCTACACCGGAGAGAGACCCGTGCAAACCTCCACCTCCAATTGATATTGGCCATGATACAGACATCCCCCTGGTAATCGTTCCAGAGGTTGCCTTTTCTGCGCCGGAAATGATTTTCATTAAAGTGCTTTTGCCTGCACCATTTCTACCAAGAATGCCAATTTTATCGCCAGAATTTACGGTGAAGCTAACATTATTAAGGGCCAAATGTCTTCCAGATCGGGTGTGATATGTTTTTGAGATATCGTTTATCTTGATCATATTCTCTCCGGAAGATGTTTTCCAAAGTACCTAGCGATTAGCAAGCCCGAAAATGTAAGCAGAATGCACCAAGTGATTATATATGGAATAGAATAATAGCTACTTTGATAAATTTGCCCATAGTAACCATTTTTCAACATTTCTGAAATGTGTACCATTGGTATCCAGAGAACGATTTTTTGATATTGATCTGGGAGCCACGCTACAAAAAAAAATGAGCCGTTTATTAAGAATAAAAGGTGAACTAGTGTCGATCGCCATAGAGCGCTTAAGGCTTCCGATCTGGCAATTAGTGGTCCAAGAGTTAATCCAACCCCAAGGCTAAGCCAGATAAAAAAATACCACGCTAGAAGCATTAAGGGGGGATTTTTTATCGGCGGAATTATGGTTAAGGAAATTAGAAAAAATAAAAGAATTATGAGTGAAGTAGAAGCTCCAGCAACCTCTAATATAAACCTTGAAAAATAAAAATCTAGTGGTTTAAGGCTGCGATGCTGTAGAAGAGCTGAATTACTTCTAATTGCCTGGGAAAGTAGATTGATTGAATTTCTTACCAACATTAAGGATAGGTAGCCAATCAAAACAAATGCAGTTAAAGAAATATTGAGTTGCGTATATACGTCTATACTCTTAGTAGTTTTAATTAACCAAAATAATTCATTACCTATAACCATCATCGTAGGCTCTAGAAAGAACCATAGGAAGGCAATATTTTTCCGTCCCCACCTTGTTAAAACTTCCCTAATAACCAAAGCTTTTAGTATTTGATATTGAATTCGAAGGGGGTCAACAAAGCCCTTTATTTTGCTACTCATGATGTTCTTTAATGCTGGCAATCAATATTTTAAGTATCCCAAAAAGTAATAAACTAAAACCGACTATAGCAAGTATGTTAAAAATTCTTTTAGGTTCCAGTGCATAACTTGGTAAATTTGGCTTAACCGTTCTCTCAAGATAAATCGACTGGTGCTGTGCATCTATACCAGCTTGTTTAAGGGCGTCTAGCGCAACCCCCATTCTTCTCTCGGCAGCATCCCTCTCAAGGGAGAGCATCTGAAATTTGGCTACAAACTCTGAGGGATTGCCTTGCGTACCCTTAGTGAGTTGCGTAATTTCATTATTTACTTTTTCAAGATTTTGTCTTGCCTCATTAACGCCTTTTTCAGAAAAAGCTATGAGATCGTTGCGAGTCCTATTATTAATTTCATTAACAACAGCCTCGCTACCTCTTAAAAGCGCCTCATTAATCTTTTGAGCGGATTCTGGTGTAAAGCTCCTGATGTCTAGGGTTGTTACAAATGAGATTGGATCTACCGTAACACTAATCACTTTATTGTTTAGGTAGACCAATAGCCTTTCAGGGCTATTATTCCAGTGAAAGGAAGCAAAGCGATTAAACATGTCAATATCGTGGGAGGTAAATAGCTTGACTAGATCTATGTCCTTGTTTACTTCTTTGAGGCCATCCATAGAGGTAATGTAGCCAGATACTGCAGCGCTATCTTGTAATACTGCACTTGTTGTTAATGAGCTAGCAATTGTGTAGTCCCCAACTGCGGGGTTATTTGGATTCTGCGCAGTCCTGATAACAAACTGTGATTCGGAGATGTAGACGTCTGATGCCCAGAAACCAAAATAAATAACTGAGCAGACCGTTGGGATAATCACTACAACAATAAATAGCAAGCCTAATTTTTCCTCTACCTTTTTATAGGTTGAGACGACTGTATCTTTAGTTTTACTTAGGGTCAGTTGCATAATGGCCATCTCTGTATCTCTGTGTATTTCTTCATTTTTACTATTTATTTAGGATCTTGCCCAAGTTTTAAGAAGTTGCACACTTGGGTTGCCAGATCTTCTGCGCTATTTTGACTGGTTTTGAGGATGATTTCAGGACTTTCTGGCGTCTCGTAAGGGGAGTCAATGCCGGTAAAGTTCTTTAATTGCCCATTCCTAGCTTTCTTATATAGACCTTTTGGATCTCTTTGCTCTGCAAGAGCTAGCGGGGTATCTACAAAAACCTCAATAAATTCACCCTCTGGGAACAGTTCTCTAGCCATTTGTCGCTCGGATCTAAATGGAGAAATAAAGGCGGTGAGCACAATCAAGCCTGCATCGACCATCAGTTTGGCAACCTCTGCAATACGCCGGATGTTCTCTACTCTGTCTTCATCGGTAAAGCCCAAGTCTTTATTAAGGCCATGACGGATGTTGTCGCCATCTAATAGGTAGGTATGCATACCCATTTGATGAAGCTGCTTTTCTACCAAATTCGCAATAGTGGATTTTCCAGATCCCGAAAGGCCAGTAAACCAAATTACCTTCGGAGATTGCAGCTTGAGCTTTGCCCTTGCCACCTTATTGACATCCACATTCTGAATGTAGATATTATGCGAGCGACGCAAGGCAAAGTTAATGAGTCCCGCGCCAACGTTGTTGTTGCTAATCCGATCAATCAGAATAAAACCACCGGTTTGCCTATTTTCACTATAGGCATCAAACGGAATGGGGCGATCTAGATTGATATTACAGTGTGCAATGCTGTTGAGATTCAGGTGATTGGCAGCTAAATGCTCAAGGGTGTTGGTGTTGACCTCATACTTGATGCTAGTGATGGTCGCGGTAACGGTTTGCGCCCCAATCTTGAGCCAATATTGTCTGCCTGGTAGTAGTGGCTCCTCATGCATCCAAATGAGGGTAGCCTCAAATTGATCAGCCACTTCCGCAGGGGCATCCGCATGGGAGATCACATCTCCACGCGATATATCAATCTCATCTTCAAGAGTAAAGCTGATTGCTTGACCAGCGACAGCCAGATTGCAGCCCACTTCTTGAGGTGTATCTGGAGAAATGATTTGCTTGATGGTGCTGTGTTTGCCGCTCGGCTGCACCTGTATGCGATCCCCAAGCTCAAGAGTGCCGCTGGCAATCGTTCCAGTGAAGCCTCGATAATCTAAATGGGGGCGATTAACCCATTGAATCGGGATCCGTAAGGGCTTGGTTTGGTTGGTCTTGGTTTGAACCGGAACACTTTCTAAAAACTGCATCACGCTAGGGCCTTGATACCAGGGCATACTTTGACTGGGTGCAGTAATGTTCTCACCCTTAAAAGCTGAGATGGGTATAAAAGTGAAGTTTTTGATTCCCAGTTTTTGAGCAAAAGCAGTATAGGCCTGGCAGATGGCATCAAATTGAACTTGGCTATAGTCAATCAAATCCATTTTGTTTACAGCAATCAATAGATGTTCAATACCCAATAAATTTGCTATGTAGCTGTGGCGACAAGTTTGCGTTAAGACCCCTTTGCGAGCATCTATCATGACAATCGCTGCATCTGCAGTCGATGCGCCAGTCACCATATTGCGCGTGTATTGTTCGTGACCTGGCGTATCGGCGACAATAAACTTGCGATTTTCAGTAGAGAAAAAGCGGTAGGCTACATCAATGGTGATGCCTTGCTCGCGCTCTGCAGCAAGGCCATCGACTAATAAAGCAAAGTCAATCTGATCGCCTTGCGTACCCCATTTTTGAGAATCCTTTTCAATGGCAGCCAGCTGATCATCAAAAAGCATATGTGAGTCATATAGCAGCCTGCCAATCAGGGTGCTTTTCCCATCGTCCACACTGCCGCAGGTGATAAAACGTAGTAGGGTTTTGTGTTGATGCTTATTTAAATAGGCATCAATATCTGAGGCGATGAGGTCAGAGATATGCGCCATTTAGAAGTAACCCTCTTGCTTCTTTTTTTCCATCGAAGCACTCGAGTCGTGATCAATCATGCGACCTTGTCGCTCTGAACTCGTGGTGGGCAGCATCTCTTGGATAATTTGGAACAGTGTTGTCGCTTGCGACTCAATAGCACCGGTTAGCGGATAGCAACCCAGTGTGCGAAAGCGCACCATCTTTTTCTGGGGGGTCTCGCCAGGCTCCAGAGGCATGCGCTCATCATCCACCATAATCCAAGTACCACCTCGTGATACTACCGGACGCATAGCTGAGAAGTAGAGGGGTACGATAGGGATATTTTCCAAGTGGATGTATTGCCAGATATCGAGTTCAGTCCAGTTTGATATGGGAAACACTCGAATCGATTCATCATCTCGTTTTTGAGTGTTGTACAAATTCCAAAGCTCAGGACGCTGATTTTTTGGATCCCAGCGGTGCGTATTTGAGCGAAATGAGAAGATTCTTTCTTTGGCTCGTGACTTTTCTTCATCACGCCGTGCACCACCAAAAGCCACATCAAAGCCATACAGGTCTAATGCTTGCTTTAGACCCTCCGTTTTCATGATGTCGGTATGTACGGCTGAACCATGGGTGAAGGGATTAATATCTTTGGCAATTCCTTCGGGATTGATATGCACCAAAAGTTCCATACCGCTTTCTTTCGCCATTTTTTCCCGAAATCGGTACATCTCTTGAAATTTCCACCGAGTATCAACGTGGAGTAGAGGAAAAGGCGGGGGTGCTGGATAGAATGCTTTGCGAGCCAGATGCAGCATCACTGAGCTATCTTTGTCGATGGAATACAGCATCACCGGTTTGCGCGCTTGTGCCACCACCTCACGCATAATGTGAATACTTTCAGATTCCAGTTGCTGCAGATGGGTTAAGGTCACGGAGGCTTAGAGAGGTTGAGCGGGAGTATTTTTAAAGTTAAATATCATAAATAAAATATAAGTCTTTGAATAATATGATAATTACTATTTCTAATACTATCTATATTTTGTCTGTTGGTGGCTCATTATATCTCCATAACCTCCATTAATATGCTAGAAATGCTTGCAAAGTGATTGGTCAAATTGATCCTATGATTGCCTCTTTAAGATTGGATACCTTGCTAGAAGGTGTTATTCAAATTACGAAGTCTGCCGGTGATTTGATTATGCAGATCTATCAAGAAAAGCTCGATATCACTCTGAAAGATGATGGCTCGCCTGTGACTGTGGCAGATGAAAAAGCAAATCAATACATTTTGCAGGAGCTGCCAAAACTCATGCCAGGGATTCAAATCGTATCTGAAGAGTCTATTCATTCCCAAGTAGATTTAGCGCCAGATTCCCTTTTTTGGCTGGTTGATCCACTAGATGGCACTAAAGAATTTATTAGTAAAAACGGCCAATTTACCGTCAACATTGCCCTTATTTCAAAGGGCTTGCCTATTTTAGGGGTGGTATATGCGCCTGCGCTCGATTGTCTGTATGCAGGGCATGATGGCTTGGCATTTACTGAGAAGTCGGGAGTTAGAGCGCTAATCTCTTGCCGAGTCATCCCAGAGGAAGGTTTAACTATTGTGGGAAGTCGCTCTCATGGAGACAATCAATCACTAAATACTTTTTTGAATAGTATGAAGGTTCATGAAGTCATCCCTGTGGGCTCCTCTCTAAAGCTTTGCCTGATTGCTGCTGGTCAGGCAGATCTATATCCAAGACTAGGTAGAACGATGGAGTGGGATATTGCTGCAGGACAGGCGGTTCTGATGGCCGCCGGTGGCGTGGTAAACGATTTACAAGGTAACACTTTGACGTATGGGAAGAGCGGATTTGAGAACCCCCATTTTGTTGCTAGTGCAAAACCAATATTGACGCCATTAACTCAATAGTATTGCCCTTAAAAAGCATGCCTAAATATTCCTATCTAGTTTTGTCGTCCGGTATCACGCCAAGCGTTTATTACTACTTTCAAACAAGAGCACAATTTTTAGATGATGAGAGCATTCAATGCATTGATGTGAATACAGAGGCACTTAATCAAGTTCGCATTAATGAGAACACGATTGTCATCATTAATCGGTATGCAGGAGTAAACGGTTTATGGTGGCTATACCAAAAAAGAAAAAAAATCGCCAAAGCAGTTTATTTTATTGACGATGATATGCCCAGGGCTTATCGCTCATCAGAGCTCAGTTGGTGGTATGGGCTCAAAACTACCATGAAATTTAAGGTTTCATGGTGGGTAATAAGGAATATTGGTGGAGAGCTATGGTGTTCCAACCAAGTCTTAGCCAATCGCTTTCCAGAAATTAGGCCTAAGGTTCTTCCTCCAGTGTGGATGCCGACTGTCAATAGAAATGCAGAGGAAAGCCCAGTGTATTTTTATCACGGTACCTGGGCCCATCGTCATGAAATTGAGTGGCTTGTCCCCATCGTGAGAGAAATTCAGAAGCGCTTCCCAAATCATGTCTTTGAAATCATTGGCAATCGAAAAGTAAAAAAAATGTTTGCGGATATTCCGAGGGTGCGTGTTTTGGCTGGAATGAATTGGGAAAAGTATCTGGAGTATTGTCAACAATTGCATTATCAGGTAGGGCTAGCCCCCTGTTTTGACACCCCATTTAATCAAACACGCTCGCATACAAAGTTGTTTGATATTACAAGGGTGGGGGCAGTGGGCGTCTATTCAAATACAACCCCATACCAAGATGTCATCACAGATGCTCAGATGGGTATTCTTGTGTACAACAATACTCAGGAATGGATTGAAGCGATCTGTAGATTGCTTGATGCTTCAGAGGGGGAGCGAAAAAATATTCATGAAAATGCACTAATTATGTGCAAATACAATATTGAGATTAATTTATTTTCAATACTTAAATAGTTTTAAGTCGTTAAACTGTGTATGCAGTTAAGTTTTCACAAAAAGAGTAATTTTTATTTATCAAGAGCATTGTAAATACTCCATAATCTGGTTTAATTAATTGTAAACAATATAAGGATTTAATATGGGTACCTATAACTGGACTTACTCAATCGCTGCTGATGGAGGTGGAACCGTTACCTTTATTACAAGTGATACTCCAACTTCTGGCTCCCAATATTTGGTTACAGGCGTTTCTGGAGTCATAAATGGATCCTCTATAACTGGACTTGGCGCTCCTGGAGATCAGGTTTATAGTGCCACTGTAAACAATACGTTAGATACTTCCGTCAGTCCAGCATATGGTTTTATTAGCAGTGGTGGTGGAGTTACATTTTCGACTGCCGATGGAAGTACCTATTCATTTGCTCACCAGCCGGCCTACACTGATCCAATGATGGGTTTCACTGACCCGGCAACTTTTTGGGTTAAAGATGTTACCCCAAGTGGTTTTAGTCTTACTTCTGATACCCCAACAGCATACACAGCAAGTGCACCAATCTCCGCCTGCTTCACCCCCAACACCCTTATCTCAACTCCCACAGGCAATGTCGCTGTAAAAGATCTTCACATCGGTGATTTGATTCTCAATCATGCGGGAGAGTCAGTCCCAGTCAAATGGATCGGTAATCAACGAATTCATCCAGCCTTTGCGGGAGACAGCCTACCCATCTATATGATGCAAGGCGCCTTAGGTAATGGATTGCCTCTAAGAGACCTCTATGTCTCCCCAGGCCATGCTTTTTATATTGATGACTCTTTGCTGATTGATGCCAAAGCATTAGTTAATGGCATCACCATTACCCAGGTGACCCAGTGGGAAGGCGATATAGAGTACTTCCATATCGAAACAGAGAACCACGAGATCATCTTAGCCGAAGGCGCTCCCGCAGAAACCTTTATGGATAACGTCTCAAGGGCTTGCTTTAATAACCATTCACAATATCAAGTGCTTTATCCGAACGCCAAAGAGATGACGGAACTCGATATCCCCAGAATCAGTCACCAGCGTCAGTTGCCAAATGCCGTAAAGAAACAGTTGGAGCAAATAGCCCAAGAGTTGCTTGGGGAGGGAGATAGAGCTAAAAGGCGGATGGTGGGGTAGCTTATGCCCCTCAACTCTTCTGGCCGATTTATTTAAATAATTGAATTGGCTGGATCATGAGTGCGTCTAATATTTATAGTTTTGATGGTATATCCGAACAGGAGCTTATTAAACTCGGACATGAGGCTCGCAAATCAAAAGCTCATGACAGAGCATTATTATTATTTAAATTAGCTCTTCAGAAGAATCCCAAAAATACTAACCTTTCTGTTGAGGTTGCTCGATCCTTAGTCGATAAAGGTGATGTAGATGCTGGACGGCGTATCCTCACATCGCTAGAGCATCTGAAGCAATTTCCTATTTATGCACTTTTGGGCCGCATTGAGCGACTAAAGGGCAGTCGAGAAAGTGCACTTCATTATTACTCTCAAGCGTTCGAACTCAAGCCCGACCATCCAACCCTTCCCGCTGAAATTGCCACAGAATTAAGAGTTTTGGAGCGTTTGGAGGAGGCTGAAGATATACTGCTATCTCTCTCTGAGAGATTGCCCAACTCTCCCCATGCTCTAAATGGGCTTGCACAAATAGCGCGCATTCACGGTGATCACGAAAGGGCGCTTAGTTATTACAAAAGCCTAGAGGCTATAGACCCAAAGCATCCCAATGTGCATATTGATATTGCCATTGAGTTGCGTGAGTTGGATCGCTTAGAAGAGGCCGCTCAATCCTTGGAGATTAGCTGCAGCCCTAACCCAGGATTAATATGGCATCAAAAAGGATTGATTGCTAATGCACAGGAAAATCATGATTTAGCATTAGAGTGCTTTAAGAGTGGAATTGAACAACAAAAAGATCATATTGCTTGCCATCAGTCCCTCATAGCAAAATTCTTCCAATTGGGTATTTTAGATGAGGTACGCAAAGCTCTTGATATAGCCCTTCAATTATTCCCAAACCATATCGCCTTTCGCCGATTCCAATATCGATACATGCGAGCTAAAGGTAAGGTGGATATTGCGATTAATTTGGTTCACTCTCTAAATATAATTGAGCCCAATAATTTAGATATCGTGCATGATTTTGTGGATTATCTAATTTTTTTAGGTCGGTTTGAACGAGCTTCAATGTTAATTGGGTCTTATCAAAATCATCCTCAAAAAGATAGGACCCTTTTTTTTAAGAGCAGACTAGCGATGGCTCAATTTATGGTTGATGATGCCATCTCTTTTATTAATGAAGCAATCTCAATTAACCCTAAGAATATTCAATATCGGCAGCACCGACTCTCGCTTAACATCATGGGAGCAAATATCCCGGAAGCACAGGATGATGTCAATCACCTAAAGGTAAATTTTCAGAATAAAGGATCGGGTAATAGACGATTAAAATCTGTTGGTGGTTTTCCTGCTCAAGTCCTTGGTGAGATCAAACTCAACCCATATGCCAACAAAAGGCTTATAGATTCAAAGCGGATTTGTCTTGATGACAGATTTCAGTCTGTTGGAAAAATAGTTAAAGATGAACCCAATCATTTGGGAGCGGCAATCTTCTTGTTAGCGTTATTTGCACAAGGTGGGAAATTAAAACAAAACCTTAAAGCGCTTGAGGGGGGTGCAAAAAGAAACATCCCCTTTAATATTATCCAATTTTGGGATAGCAAGGATATTCCTCGGTGCTTGGAAGAGACTATGCGGTCTTGGAGGGACTTGAATCCAGGTTTCCAGTATCAGCTGTTTGACGATCAAAGCGCTCAAGACTTTATTAAGGCATATCATTCTTTTGAAGTTTTAAAAGCTTTTAGGGCCGCAAATCACCCTGCAATGCGTTCTGACTTATTTCGTTTAGCCTACTTATACGAGTGCGGAGGTGTATATGCTGATGCCGATGATTTATGCATCAATTCTATTGTCGAATTTATTGGTGAAGGGTTGGATTTAATTCTGATACAAGAGTCTATGGGAGCCATTGGTAATAATTTTATTGCCGTTAAACCAAAACACACTTTTATTCAATATGCCTTAAATTCTATTGTCAACAATATTCTAGATAAGGCTGGCGGAATCTGGTTTGCTAGCGGCCCTGGCGCTTTAACGATCAGTTTTTGTCGGGAGTATTGTGAATTCCTCGAGAGAGGGCTACTACCCCCCGGGGTTGTCATTAAAGAAATCTATAACTTGCATCAGTTTGTTATTCCCCACATCCCTATGACCTACAAAACATCGAAAAGCGGATGGAGATCCCCTGCCGGTCTAGCATCGAGGATATACAGGTAAAATTCTTCTCAAATAATTGCTTTGGATATTCACTAAAAGTAAAAAATTAATTCTCAAATAATTTACTTTTGATCTTACGAATTTAAGCTATTTAATTTCGTTGCTTTAATATTGTCATATTAGAAGTTCAGATTGGCATTATGGTGGCAATTAGTCATGATTGAATTGATGCTATAGGTGTATTGCTCAATACCTCTGTGTTTGAGGGGTTCAATCATGAAAATGCATTTGTTTGGTGCAAGATAAATATAGTACATACATGCGCCCCTCTAACCTAGCTCAAGGCCCCCTAAATAATCTCACATCGGTATGCCGCATCTTTGGGACACATAAATCATGGAGCATTTAAAATATAATTGAAGTTGTGTGTAATTTAACTATTCACTTTGCATCAATCGTAAATTTTTATGACAATAAACACCTTAAATTTTCTTGCCGCGATTAATTCAAGCGATACTGGATTTAATACCTTTGTCTCAGGCAGTAGCGTGGGATTTTTAGTTACATATGACAGCTCATCCGGAGAAGTGCTTGGTATTAATGCTAACAATGCTGCTTATGTTGACGTACCTGGATACGCGCCTTCATCCGCAGGAGTTGGTGGCATAAATCTTAACGGAGGTAATGCTCATGTTTCCTTTGGGACCCCGGGGGATGACTCCACAGCGTCCTTAAGTAACATATCATTTTTTGTCTTTTCTCCATATGGTGTTGCCGCCCTTTCTAATTTCACTAGCGTGACTAACGACTTCTCCGCCTGCTTCACCCCCAACACCCTTATCTCAACTCCCACAGGCAATGTCGCTGTAAAAGATCTTCACATCGGTGATTTGATTCTCAATCATGCGGGAGAGTCAGTCCCAGTCAAATGGATCGGTAATCAACGAATTCATCCAGCCTTTGCGGGAGACAGCCTACCCATCTATATGATGCAAGGCGCCTTAGGTAATGGATTGCCTCTAAGAGACCTCTATGTCTCCCCAGGCCATGCTTTTTATATTGATGACTCTTTGCTGATTGATGCCAAAGCATTAGTTAATGGCATCACCATTACCCAGGTGACCCAGTGGGAAGGCGATATAGAGTACTTCCATATCGAAACAGAGAACCACGAGATCATCTTAGCCGAAGGCGCTCCCGCAGAAACCTTTATGGATAACGTCTCAAGGGCTTGCTTTAATAACCATTCACAATATCAAGTGCTTTATCCGAACGCCAAAGAGATGACGGAACTCGATATCCCCAGAATCAGTCACCAGCGTCAGTTGCCAAATGCCGTAAAGAAACAGTTGGAGCAAATAGCCCAAGAGTTGCTTGGGGAGGGAGATAGAGCTAAAAGGCGGATTGTGGGGTAGGTACCTTTCAATTCCAATCCTTTTACTTGCCTCTCTTGGCGAGTATTCTTTGCCGAGCTAGTTTGCGAAAGATTTCCAATGGTGAATGGAGCCATCTTTTTCCATCTACAAGTGTGTTCTGATCATCTACACAGCATATGGTGTGTAAACCCCATTGCCAATTTCCAGGTTGCGGCTCAATTGACCTTATCAAACCCTCTTGATAGCTTGTAGTAGTCAACTCTTTAATTTCAAAAAGAACGATCCCTCCGCCATAGGTATTGCTGCAATCTTGCGCAGGTCTTATTAGTCTGCCGTCTGTTAGCTTTATGATTGGTCCAGCTGGTCTTGCCCCAACTGTATTGTTATAGATAATCTTTTGGGGGTGCGACACCCAACCAAGCAGGGGATTGCTGGAGTAGGATAATCGTAAGCATGCATTGGGTTGATCGTTTTGTAGGGTATAAAAGAGATACCAAATGCCTTGATGATGGAATGGTGTTGGGTCTACTACTCTATGGTCTTGAAGGATTGTGGTTTTGTATTTCCAAGGCATACCGGGTTTTGTGCGAAAAAAAATAGGGATGCCGCCAGCTTCCCAGTTCTCGCAAAAAAGAAGCTCCCCGTTTTCCCACTGAATAATCTGGGGGTAAGATAGGTGTGTAGGTAAACTTACTATAGGCTTAAAGTGAGCTGTTGCAAATTCTTGTGTCACAGTAGTGGCACATACTAACTCTCCCTTAAAGTCATGAAAATCGAACCTTTCTGCTAAAACCTCAATTCTTCCATCAGGTAGAATCGATGCGTAGGGGTCTGCCATGAAGCCGTTCTCAAGGGGGGGTAGCCATTGAATGGGTCGGTTGATGCCGTTATTAACAATGTCTTCCAAGGATTGATTAACAAGTCCAATCGTCCATTGTTCTTGCGCAAACAATTTTTTAATTAATGAGAACATGCTAATAAAAAGTTCACTGGCCGATAGCTTGAAATGATTACTGTTAACCATGTTCTGTCCTCGCGCATTCATCCTAGTCAGATCTTCGATGATCTGTATCGAAGATTGGACACTTTAGCCCCAGATGATTTTGCTTTGAGCAAGACATTTGTTGCAGATCCAAAGGCAATGATACGGCACTACCATCGCCCACATCGCGAATGGCGATTAAGAGGGCCATCAGTAGTCACTATTCACCACGATCCTTTAGATACTTACCCTTTTTTAGCGGCAAATTTTTTTCTACCAAAATGGCGCTTGGCCACCAAAATAATTTGCTTAAATAGTCATCAAAAGCAATTTTTAGAACAGCATAACATCAATCAAAGTGTCATTATTCCTCATGGAGTGGATCGAGATGTATTTCCCATTCCCAAGACACCAAGAGAACTTACTGGAAATAAAATTGTTTTGGGATTTGTTTCAAAACATTATGCAAGAGGCATCAAGGGGGAGGCCAGCCTTCTTAAGCTTATTGAATCATTAGATCCAAAGTTGTTTTCCTTTATTTTTCTAGGGGAGGGGCGTTGGCAAGTTGCCCTAAAGGCTTTACAGAGAGGTTATGAAGTAGAGCATTATGAATATTTACCTTATCACCTCTATGGTGAAGTGTACGCAAAGATGAACGCATTGCTAATCCTGTCTGAATTTGAAGGTGGACCCGCTTCTCTTCCTGAGGCAATTGGTTCGGGACTGCCGGTGATTTCCAGGCCGGTTGGAATGGTAACTGACTGGATTATTCATAATGAAAATGGCTTGATACTGCACGAAAATGATTGGATAGAGCAGATTGTTGACTTGGCACAAAACCATTCTCTATTGAGGACATTAAACCAAGGTGCTTTTGAAGCGTCACGCTACTATCCATCTTGGGAACAGACTTTAGCTCAGCAATTTGTGCTCTATAGACAGCTTTTGGCCTAGAATTTATGAAAATTCTATTTCCTGACAATTGGCATTTTCATCAGCGCAATTACGCCCCCATATTTCAGGCGCTCAAACAGAATTCGATTCCGTATGTGTTTGAAACTTCAAGAGGAGGGTGGTGGAGGGCGCATGGAAATTATCATAATCTTAGAAATTCGCTAAGAAATTCTCTTGAATATGTTGACCAATTTACCGATTTAGAAAAAATTGATCACTTAGGGATCAATTTATGGCAAATTTCCAAGGCTGAGTTTTTGTGTAATGCATTGGCCCAAGATAGATGGCATGAGGGTGGCTTGCCAAATGAATCAAGAGCTGTGATGGAGTATGCCTTAATAGATGAGGTTGATACAAAGAATCTAACACTTTGCCTTGCAGCCGCCCATGACTGGCTTGATTTTTGGTCTGATTACTTTGATCAGAATTCTGAAATAACTCATGCCATTATTTTTTCTGGTTCTTATGTCTATACAAAGGCATTAATGGCAATTGCCAAAGCCAGAAATATAGCCATCATCCTCACTGAACATTTTTTTACCGGCAATGATTTCTATTTTGAGCGGCGTGATAAGCCTATTGCGAATAATTGTGGGCTGCCCTATTTCAAAAATGAAGTGGTCGATGATACGAATGGGCTGGATAGGCTGATGATAGGTCAGTATGTCCATGCGCGAATTGAGAAAATGCGTAATCGTAATACGCCTCATGGAGATAATAATTTTATAAATCCATGGTCCGATAAAAACCCCATCCTTTTAATTGTTGGGCAGGTGGTTAATGATTTCTCGCTAATCGAAACGCCATCTAATGAGTTGTCATCAATCGCTACATATAAAAAAACTATTTTCCAGATCTTAAATTCAAGTGACTGCAACATTGTCTTTAAGGCGCATCCTTGGGAAAGGCGCAGGGCGCCAATGTTTGCCCCCTATACTAAAATTCAAATTAATCAATTTATTCAATCATTACCTTTAAAACATCAAACGCGCATTCAGGTGATTGAAAATGAACCTATCAGGAGTATCTTCCCTTATTGCGATGGTGTGGTTGGCATTTCATCCCAAGGACTTTTAGAGGCCTGCCACTTTGGGTTTAAGCCTAATTTACTTGGTAAAGCATTTTTCTCCGAAAATGGATTTACCCATGATGGCCCTAAAGACTTAAATTGTTTTTTTGATTTGAATGAGATGAGTCAATGGAAGTTATCATTAGATGAGTATCAAAGTTATCAAAGATTTATGAGAATTATTTTTTCAACTAGACTGCTTCCCAATCAGGTTAGCTCATCTTCTCTAGTTATTGAAACTCTTTATGCACCTCATTCTCCTCCAAGAATTCAATTTCTCCTCAAGAATAGAAAAAAACGAAGTTTAGATTTAAAAGAATATATTCGTGAAATCTATGAGCGGTCGGGTATAGTAATCAGAGATGGTCTAATTTGGATTAAGCATAGATAGGTAAATGTGTTAAATTCAGTCCTTGGGTGAGTGGGGTAATTTGAATTCACGTAGGCAAATTAACTAAAATCCCAGAATCAATTTATCAAAATCTATTACTAATCCCAATTTAGTCGCTTGTATAAGCTCTTTTTCTGTATTATTAAGTCCTTATGGGCTAATTTGTTGATTCCAGAAATTAATTGAATTCTTGCTCTAAAAAATACTTAAGGGTAAATATTCATGGTGTTAGAAAGCCGTGCTGCAAAAAAATATCTAGTATTTTTTTTGCGACTTACACTACTCGTAAGTTGGCTATGTTTGATGTTGCCCGCACACTCTCAAAGTTTGTCCCAATGCACCTCCAATTCGAGTGTAGGCATAAGTTGTTATGACCTTAATTTAAATGGTGCTGGAAATATCTCAATAGATAATGCAGCGATTAGTTCAAATGCCGTTCAATCCTATTTTCACACTCCAGTTTCACTTTTTAATGCGGGGACAACTAGCTCAATTACAAATGATGGGTCTGGAATTATTTTTGGGAGCGGCTCAGAAATAGGCATTGGGAATATAGGGACGATTACCGCTTTAACTAATGCTGGTTTGGTAACCGGTGGTTACGCTAACATCTTTAATGCTGACAACAGTACTATTAATGCATTTAATAATTATGGCGTTCTAGCTAACAGTAGATTTGGATTTTATACTAGAGGCTTAGTAGATACTTTCGTCAATGGAGTATCTGGTCAGATAACAGGGCAATATTCTGGTGTCTATAACGAAATTGATGCAACGATAGGAACATTTACTAACAACGGACTGATACAAGCAACCGATTCCTACAACCCAGAGGGAGTAGTCAACTATCACAATATTCAGACTTTTATCAATAATGGAACTATTTCAGTGGGTAATGCTGAGGCATCAATTGCGATTCATCAGCATGGCACCTCTAGCTCAATAGGTGTCATTGTAAATAACGGAACCATTTCTGCTGGAATTGGTTATGAATCATTGGCTATCGATAATGAGGGCAGTATTGGGTTAATAAACAATACATCTACATTAAGCACCAGTATTGCAAATATATCTTCCGGGGTTTTGAACAGCGGAAATATAGAGGTGATCAATAATAGCGGCAATATTATTAGCGGTCCGAGTTTATGGGGCTCAGGATATGGTGCAGGTATATTGAATGTTGGTTCAATTGGAACTATCACTAACACTGGGAGTATTTCAATTACCACGCAGTATGATTCGTTCTATCCAAATTTTGGCGGCTTTGGTATTGCTAATTTTAATCTTATTGGGACCCTCAATAATCTTCAGGGCGCAGGTAGTTCCACTGGTCCACTCTCTTATTATGGGAACTTGCCTAATAATTACAACATTATTATCAATGACCCCACTCACTATGGACAACTTATTGTTACTAGCCCGGGCTCTTCCCAGTTAACATTTGGTGTTTATTCTGGATCTACCTTGGTCCCTGGTGTTTATAACGCAGTACTCAGTGGACTAACGAGTTCGAATATTTCTGATTACAGCGCAATTTACAATGTCTGGAATATTCTTGGCTCATACAAATGGGAGCTAACGTCTGGTGTCAATAGTAGTACTTTTAATCTAGTCGTTGCTAGCAATGCAACCAATATCTCCTCTAATTCGGGTAATTTATTAAGTAATCTCGGAGGTACATTAAACCCGGTTCTAGATGGTGGAGTGCTAACGGTTGATACCAACCACGCTTCTGTTTCTGATAATCTTTCAATTACAACTGCAGGGGGTGTGATTAACCAAGGTGGTAATTCCGCAACGTTTTCCGGGGTGATCTCTGATGCTACCTCAGGCGGTAAGCTTACTATTGTTAATACAGGTTCTGGTGGTTTGGTAACGCTATCGGGAAATAATACCTACTCTGGCGGTACTGAAGTAGATCATGGTGCAAATCTTTCTATTAGTGCTGCAAATAATATTGGTACAGGTCCTTTATCCTTAGTTGGTAGTAGTCAATCCCCAGCAACATTAACAACCACGGCCTCGATGACTATCAACAATCCGGTGTTCGTGTCAGGAGACCCTGTATTTAATATAGCTCCTGGAACCATAACAACCATATCCAGTTCAATTTCTAATGGGGTATCTGCTGGCGATGTTGTAGTTTCGGGTAACGGTACCTTAGCCTTAACCGCAGCCAATTCATACACTGGCCCAACTAATGTTGATGCTGGCTCTACTTTGGCATTGGTTGGCGCTGGTTCTATAACTCCCTCATCGTCCTTGAATAACAACGGTACGGTTGACGTAAGAAGTGCAAATGGAAATGTCGCACTCGGAGGCAATTTTATACAAACTTCCACTGGCAATCTACTGATGAATATTTCGCCAACTAATAATCAGCAAATCAATGTCACTGGTGCGACCAGATTGGCTGGGAGCTTGTCTTTGGATGCAACCGCAGGAACTTATACTGCTGGCAAATACACATTACTTACTGCAAACGGTGTGGCTGGAACCTTTGGAACATTTACATCTAATTTATCTGCATATACCCGCTTAGGCTACGCTCTTGGTTATGATGCCAAGGATGTATATCTCTATCTGACTCCTAATGTAGCAGATACTCAACAATCCTTAGTAAATACAGCGTCTGCTCTACAAAATATCTACACCCTCCAAAATACAGTTCTCGCCAATAGCTTTTCGTACGACTGCAATCTCTTTGGGGATAACGATGTGTGCATTTCAGCTGGAGGTCGCAATACAGCAGTCTCAGCATCGAATGGTTTAAACAATACCAGTTCATTGCTGATTGCAGCATATCGCCCCCATCCCAATTACCGTATTGGTGCTTATGCCGACCAGAATCTCTCAGTAAATAATGCAGGTAGCACCGTGAACTTGGGTAATAACACACCACTCATTGGTCTTTTTGGCGCTTGGAATGAGCGCTTAGATGGTGCCGGTACTGAAGTAAAGGTATCGGCTGCCTATGGTCAAAAGAACGCAACTATTACTAGGCAAGTGGTTGGCACGAGCGAACCTGGAACCGGCTCGTCTACCCTTAAGAGTGATGGCGCTCAATTGACTGCTAAATATGGTTTTGAGGTAGCCGATAACGCTATTGTTACCCCCTATGTTGGGATACGGTATACGCTGAACAACATGCCTGGTTATACCGAATCAACTTCTAGTACGGTAACAGCGCCACTGACTTATTACGCACTAAACACCAATGCTACTACCGCTCTAGCTGGAGTAGGAGCAAGCTATAAAGTCATTCCATCAGTAACTACTTTTGCAAGTGCTGGTGTGGAATCTGATACCAATACTACTAATGGCACCTATACTGCTTTTGGTGTCGCTGGTATCACCCCAATTAACTTTAATCCTAATCCAGTCAAAACCAGACCCACTGCAACCCTAGGTGCTTACTACGATATTGATAAAAACCAAAGACTAGGCATTACTGGCATCTATAGACAAGAGCCGTTCCAAGCGGTCCAAACTACGACTGTGATGGCGACTTATATGGTGGGGTTTTAGAGTTATTAAAACGGAAAATTAGCATCAGGCTTGGCAGCCAACAGAACCGCCTTAAACTCGGCCTGAATGCGGGCAATCGCCTCATCACTATCGGCCTCAAAACGCATTACAACTACTGGGGTGGTGTTCGAAGGGCGTGCTAGACCAAACCCATCAGCATATTCGACCCGGACACCATCAATCGTATTAATCGATTCTGAGGTGGGGAACTTGGCGTTTGCCTTGATAGTCTCGAGCAATGCAAAAGGCTCACCCTCGGCGCATGCGAGCTGTAGCTCAGGCGTGCAAATGGCATTGGGTAGATCATTTAATGTCTTGTTTGGATCCTTTGCTTTGGAAAGAATCTCCAACAAACGGGCTCCTGTATATAAGCCATCATCAAAACCAAACCAGCGGTCTTTGAAGAAAATATGCCCACTCATTTCACCGGCAAGGGGTGCGCCTGTTTCCTTCAGCTTGGCCTTTACTAGCGAATGCCCCGTCTTCCACATTAAAGGTTCACCGCCATGATCTTTAACGTATTTACCTAAATTACGCGTACATTTGACGTCGTAAATAATTTGACTGCCTGGATTACGCGACAGCACATCTTTAGCAAACAGCATCATTTGACGGTCTGGGAAAATCACTTGACCATCTTTAGTAACTACACCAAGACGATCAGCATCACCATCAAAGGCTAGGCCAAGTTCATTGTCTGAAGTTTGTAAATTCTTAATGAGGTCTTGTAGATTTTCAATATGCGCCGGATCCGGGTGGTGATTGGGAAAATGCCCATCTACCTCGCAAAAGAGTTCCTGTACTTCGCAGCCTAATGCCCTAAATAATTGACCTGCAAATGCGCCACCAACGCCATTGCCACAATCTACAGCAATTTTGATGGGGCGAGCTAGTTTGACATCACCAATAATGCGTTGCAAATACATTGGGAAGATATCAAAGATGGATCTACTGCCTTGCCCAACAGCAAATTGCTTTGCTTCAATCCGTTTGCGCAGCGCCTGAATTTGTTCGCCATAAATAGCTGAGCCAGCAAGCACCATCTTAAAGCCGTTGTAATTGGGCGGGTTGTGGCTGCCCGTAATCATGATGCCGGACTTGGGTGTTTTGCCATCAATCATTTGATTGGCTGCAAAGTAAACCATGGGAGTGGCCACCATGCCTAAATCAATCACATTAATACCAGTGGACAATAGACCTTCAGTGAGGGCTTCTATCAAGCTAGGTCCTGATAAGCGTCCATCACGACCAATGACGATATCGGTTTCACCTAAGTCACGCATCTCTGTTCCAAAGGCTTGGCCAATGAGTTTGGCAATCGATGCGTCTAGGGTCTCGTCAATAATGCCTCGAATGTCATATGCTTTAAATATAGAAGGCGAGAGTTGCATGGATATCTTTCAAAAGGGCGATGTGAGATCAATTGAAATATTGATCAACGATTTAACAGTTTGAGTTCAGAAAGTTGATGCGTGCAGCAGTCACTGCATCTATATCCGCACTGGGTTTGACTTGGGTTAGGTGATCTGCCAGGGCTTTTTCAATGGGT
>Ga0364894_10321_pt2 | contig 21712 bp, 23 predicted proteins | sample ExccelJu500001D4_FD_206942 | JGI IMG/M metagenome (GOLD analysis project Ga0364894, IMG submission 206942) | Enriched cells from Trout Bog Lake Hypolimnion, Wisconsin, USA - BchlTB.July16.5000.01.D4 | ecosystem: Environmental > Aquatic > Freshwater > Lake > Hypolimnion/Profundal zone | place: USA...
CGGTAAACTCGCTGTTGCTGGAAATTGGACAAATGAATAATTTATTGTTTGCTATTGATAACAAAACGGAACATACCTACGCCTATCCCTGCACGGAAACAGCGGTAAAAGGGGTGGAATATGTTGATTCACTACGCAAATCGGGGTTGGTAAAATTTGCCCGGCTTGGCGGTGATGATAACGCTATTGTGACTGATTTTAAAAAAATCGACTTTTTGGAGGTACCATCCTGGGGGCTCGACGGAAATAATACCGGCAGCCAGTTAATAGATTATGTGAAAAAAGTTGAGAAAAGTGGAGGTATGGGCATCTTTATGTTTCATGGCATTGGTGGCGATTATATTACAACATCCATAAACGCTCATAAAGAATTGTTAAAATACCTCGCAAAAAATAAAAAGACCATTTGGGTTACAACTTTTCAACAAGCCATGGATTATATTTCAAAGGCAAGTAATTAAAGGATAAATTTTATTAAAATTGCCTGCTCATTCCCGCTGTAATGTTTAAAAAAATAAAAAGCTTCGTAATCGGAATTGGTCTTTTTTTCGATTATTTATACGATAATTTCTTTCGCATAATAACGGGAATGCCGCGCCTTAAACGTTGCCAGATTACTGCTCATCTTTTTTTGGGAAGTCAGTATAATTTGGTTGGTTTAAAAAAACTGAAAGCCCTGGGTATTACAGCAATAGTTAACATGCGTATGCACAACACTTATAAAGGTGCTACACATGAAGGGATTAAATATATCCATTTTCCTACAGTCGACAACACGCCGCCGCCTTTAGATGTATTAATAAAAGGAGCCGATTTTATTGATGAAGAAATAAAGCGTAAAGGAATAGTTTATGTACATTGCCGACAAGGATTGGGACGAGGGCCAACCATGGCCATGGCATACCTGATAAAATTGGGTCTAACTTATCACGATGCCTATACACAAATCAGGCGGGTGCGAATATTCATCAACCCGAGGCCGGGACAAATCCGGAGGTTAAAGGAATTGGAAGCCTATTATACCAATCTCCGGGAAACAGAACTGTAAATAATTTGGTTATGGATAAAACCCAACCACAAAATACCGACTGGATAAACAATTTAAGACTCATAGCCTTATATGCGGTTATAATTTTGCACTGCACTTCATTATTGCTGATGCAGAATGGCAAAGTTCCATTTAACGATTGGCTGGTAGCCGATTTTCTGAATGCTCTGGTAAGGTTTGCTGTACCTGTTTTTGTAATGATCACCGGAGCCTTGCTGTTACCCCGCGAATATGAGCTGGGCAGTTTTTTAAAAAAGCGCTTAACCCGGGTAGTAATCCCATTTATTTTCTGGAGTTTAATATACATCTGGTATTCGTGGTATAACGAAGAATTGGTTTTTACCAATAACCTTTGGGTAGATATGAAAATGGTTTTGCACAATTTAAGAAACGGGAGCTCCTACCATTTATGGTATGTGTACATGCTGATAGGCCTGTATTTCTTTATACCTATTATTGGCAAGTTTGTTCGGCAGGCTTCTGAAAAAGAAATCCTTTATTTTTTATTGGTATGGTTTTTAGTTATGATGCTAAACCAACCCTATCTCTCCAGATATAACCCATCTATTGATATGCATTATTTTGTTGGTTATGCTGGTTACCTTGTTTTGGGGAATTATCTGGCTTACAAAGATTTTAATATAAAACACCTCCGCGCTTATGCCTGGCTGGCTTTTATTTTTGGTGTGGGCTTGATAACGTTAGGGTCCTTTTGGCTAACACAATATCATGATTTACCGGGTACCATGTTTTACGAACCTTTAAACCCCGCTGTATTACTTATTTCTGTAAGCATGTTCCTGATTGTGAAAAATACCTATCCAAAAGTACCGCCAGTGGTGATAAAAATCCGCGATTTTGCAGGTGGATTAAATTATGGAATCTATCTATCTCATGCTCTGGTACTCTATTTCCTGGATGATCCTTTTGGTTTAAGTTATAAATTTTGTACTCCAATTGTAAGCATTCCTTTTACTGCCTTTGTTTGTTTCTTTATTTCCCTTATTTTGGTTTGGATAATCAGTAAAGTGCCCTTTTTGGGAAAATGGGTTGCGGGGTAATCAAAACAATACTTTAAAAAGCCGGTAATTCACTATTTTTTTAGAGATTTGCCCGGTAGCTTAACCAGCAATATTTTAATGAAGAAACTTACAGAAAGTAACGCATCGAGGTTAACAATAATATTAATTGTATTAACTTTTTTAGCACGTTGTTTTATTGCCGCTTATACCGGTCTTGGCAACGGTGAATCGTATTATTTCCGGGGTTCAATGCACCTCGATTTGAGTTATTTTGATCAGCCACCCTTGTTTTTCTGGTTAGGGGCCATAAGCATTAAGCTATTTGGTTTAACTAATTTCGGGATCAGGTTTGCATCTGTTTTGTTATTTGCTGGTACAAGTTGGTTATTGTTTTTAGTTACTAAAAAGTTATTCACTGCAAAAGCAGGTTTCTGGGCAGTGGTTGTCATGAACCTGAGTGCTGTTTTCACTATAGCCATAGCCTGTTGGTACCAACCCGACGCGCCATTAATGTTTTTTTGGCTATTGGCAACGCTGTTTATTATCCAAATAATGGTTGAACCAGGTACCGAAAGCTCTGAAAGTACGCGATACAGCCGCAGAACATGGTTACTATGGCTGGCTGTTGGAGTAAGTATGGGATTAGCCACTTTAAGCAAATACCATGTTTTGTTTTTGTTTGCCGGGGTTTTTATGTTTGTCGCCACCAATAAAAATCAGCGGCATTGGCTGCGTCATCCAGGACCCTATATCGCTATACTGATCACCATCATAATGGCTATGCCCATCATCTGGTGGAACTATAATAACAATTGGGTATCATTTGTGTTCCAGGGTTCACGTGCAGGGGTAAACGGCGAGAAATTTAAACTGCACTTCGATTGGTTTTTTAGGAGTATAGGCGGACAGGCAGCATTCCTGTTGCCCTGGATATGGTTCCCAACCATCAGGCAGTTGTTTATATCCTACAAAAAACGAAATGAAGTTCCGGCCTATAGTTTCATATTCTGGATGTCTATTTTGCCTATTGTATTTTTTACGATGGTAACGCTCTGGTCCGATCTGCAATATCACTTTCACTGGCAGGCTCCAGGTTATATGATGCTGTTTATAGCGCTTGGTTTTGGGATAGACCAATGTTTGAGTGCCGAGGGAAAAATACAACGCCTTACACGCCGCTGGCTAAATTTTTCGATATTTTTTACTGTCATTACTATAGGCGTATTAAGCCTGCACATGGTTACGGGTTTTTGGACAGTTTATGGTCCGAAATGGGTAGTGCATCATTTTCATGGTGATAACCTTGATCCCACAATACAAGGCGTAGATTATACTGATATCAATACCCGTTTTGAAAAAGAAGGCTGGTTAAACAATCCCAATATATTTATTGGTAGTGCACGGTGGTGGTTATCGGGCAAAATCGACTGGGCATTAAAAGGTAAAAAAGATGTAGTTGTTTTTGATCCCGATCCGAGGAACCTGGCCTTTTTGGTTGACCCTAAAACGCTGATCGGAAAAGACTGCATCATCATCGGCGACCAGCATTCGGTTTACATAGAAGCCAACGCCAGACCATTTTTTGAAAGTATAAAACAGGTTGGCGATGTTCAGGTGATGAGGAATGGTCCGGAATATACCCTGCAGGTTTACTATTGCAAAAATTTTCAGATCCCTAAAACAAAACGCATGGATCTGCCGATTTACAGACAGTTAATTGGTTTACCACCGTTCGGGAAATGATTTATAGCAGGAATTTACACGAATTGAGTGGGCACTGATTTTCAAGTATAAACACGATTTACGCGAATTAAAGGGTTGTCCAAATGAAAAATTTCTTTTGCTTTAACAAGGCTTGCACTGCGAAAATTGTTTTATCAATGGTGGCGATGCTCACTTGTTTTGTTAACGTTTCTTTTGGTCAGGCCGAAGTTGAGCCATGGGGAAATATTACCGGTATCCGCAAAAGTAGACAATTATTTGAATTTGAGTCCAGTTTGAAAGTTGCGAACATAGGTCGGTACAGCGTGCATTCAACTGAGAAAGAAAAACAAAATCCTCATTTTAAACGCAAGGGTGAAGAACAGATCATCTCTTCGGCGATAGATAGTCTTTTTTTTATAGAGAAGGTAAAAGATATTGGCAGTGGAGAGATCAGGGTTAATATTACACTTTCTGCTCATGCTGATTTGGAAGCCGACCACGTTTATTTCTGCATTAAACTTCCAGCTAAAGTTTACCATGATGCCAAATTTCGTTTGACAGGTAATTTAAATGATTCTTTAAAAAAATACAGGATTTTTGAGAACAGTCCATACTTTTCGGGTTACGTGAAAGGTTTTGAAGTGAATGCCAAAAAAAGTCAATTGGTAGTTGAATTTAAAGATACCAGCTTGGTTTCGTTAAAAAGAGATATTAGCCAGGATCGGAACGATGAGACATTTTATATCGCCTTAAATAGTAGCGACCTAAAAAAAGGGGATACACTACAAAAAATCTTCATCATAAAAGCATCCGGAGAGATAGACAAAGATCCAATAAATATTGTGTTGAATACCAATCAGCAAGGACGCGCTTTTGAAGGGCTTGGCGGGAATTTTCGTTTGCAAAACCCAAAACACGATCCTGAAGTTATTGATTTTTGCCTTAAAAACCTGCGCATAGCTTGGGGTAGGGTAGAGCTGCCATGGCGATTCTGGCAACCAGATAAAAACGTTGACCCCATTGTTACTGCAGATTCCGGCAAACTGCACCCCGCTGTAAAAAACGCCATGCTGATGGCCCATAGGTTGGATAGTATGGGTACACCAATAATCCTTTCGGCATGGTTCCCGCCAAACTGGGCTGCTGAAGGGAAGGTAAACTTTCAACCTGTAAACGGTATTTGGGGAAATCCTTTAAATAAGGAAAATATGGATGCCATTTATAAATCAATAGCAGACTATATCCAATATTTAAAAAGTAAATACGGCCTTGAACCAAAGTATTTCTCGTTCAATGAGTCGGATTTGGGTATAAACGTAAGAGTTACTCCACAGGAGCACGACGATTTTATAAAAGGCTGCGGTGCCTATTTTGCAAGCCGGGGGCTCAAAACAAAAATGCTATTGGGCGATAATTCCGATGCTACGACTTACAATTTTATAAATACTGCAATGGACGATGAAGCTTCGCACCCATATATTGGTGCAGTATCTTTTCATTCATGGCGGGGCTGGGAAACAGAAACTTTACAAAAATGGGCCGATGCTTCAACAAGAATGAAATTGCCATTATTTGTCGCCGAAGGCAGTACCGACGCGGCTGCATACAGTTATCCCGATATTTTTCAGGAGCAAACCTATGCCTTAAAAGAGATAAACCTGTACATACGTTTATTGGCTGTCTGTCAGCCCGCATCTATATTGCAATGGCAGTTAACGTCTGATTATTCGCCATTGATAGGGGGTGGCATATTTGGCAACAATGAACCATTGCATCCGGGTCAGCGGTTTTATAACCTGAAGCAATTGTCAATTACGCCAAAAGGTTTGTTTGCCATGCCGATAACTTCCGATAAACAAGATGTTTCCTGCGCTGCATTGGGCGACAACAGCAAAAATGTTTATGCCCTGCACCTTGTGAATAATGGAACAGCAAGGGAGGTATTTTTAACTGGTTTACCTAACAAATTAAAGCATTTACAAATGTACACAACCAGCAAAAAGCTGAATATGGAAAAATCGGCGCCTATTGAAGTTGAAAATGGTAAAGCTCATTTTAAAATTGCTGAAACAAGTTATATAATGTTGATCACCGAGTAAATTAAATAAATCTATGAACGACCCTCTGAGTTTACCCTTATTTGAAATGCGCCTTGAAGAAATTCACCGGGCTGATCCGGGTTTGCGTTATGAAATTTCGATACGTGATTTTATTGCCCTGTTTCCTATCAGGTATAAAAATGGCATACCGGTAAAACCCGAGCATCCGGCCTCCCGGGGTGTAGACAGGGAAGTATTTTTAAAGGTATTGGTCGCTTTCGGTCAATGCTTCAAGCAAACCAAAAGAACTTATTTGTAGACAGAAATATGCGTGGTTTTAATGGTAAGCATAAATGATTTTCCTACGCTTATCTTAACATGTTTATCTGATAACATCCCTTTTATGATATCGTCAGATTTTAGAGCCTCAAAAAGGTCGCGTGCAACAGCCGAGCCACTGATGTTATTGATAACTTTACCATTTTCCATAGTAATGTTAAAAGTATAACCCGATTTGCCGCGATCTCCTGCCGATTCAAAATCAGTTATATTCAGTTTAAATTGTTGTTCTTCAACCAGACTTTTTTTAATGTGCAGGCGAATAACTGGCAGGTACCTTTTCCAGGTAGTTAAATATTTTCTTTCTTCCATTTAAGACGTTAAAGTTAAGATAAAAGGCCGAACATTCAATTAAAATAAAAATTAAAAACGTATATTCATTGAACTTATAAGAAATATGGCATTGAATTAGAAAAAACAACTGCTTAATAAAGTAAATAATTTTCTTTTGTCCATATTTAGATGGTAAACCCGATATTTATATCATGGATAAGTTTAAAAAAGTAGAATTTTTAGTACCAATAGCCGGCCTGTGCTTGTTAGGTCTGCTGGTTGCTTCAACACACCGGAAATATCAGTTTGATTTTCAGAATGCTTCATTACCGATAGATACAAGGGTTGATGACCTTGTAGCACGATTGACCCTGGAAGAAAAAGTATCTCAGATGTTGAACAAGGCACCGGCAATTGACAGGCTTGGCATACCCGCCTATAATTGGTGGAACGAATGTTTACACGGCGTTGCACGTACATCATTTAAGGTAACCGTATACCCGCAGGCTATCGGCATGGCAGCAACCTTTGATAAAAATTCACTGCATACCATGGCCGACTATACTGCCGAAGAGGGCAGAGCGATCAATAATGAAAGTATTAAAAAAGGCAACCGTGATATTTACCTCGGATTAACTTATTGGACTCCCAACATTAATATATTTCGTGACCCAAGGTGGGGTAGAGGACAGGAAACCTATGGAGAAGACCCCTATTTAACAGCCAGCATGGGCAAAGCATTTGTTACCGGTTTACAGGGTGATGATCCTAAATACCTTAAAGCGGCAGCCTGCGCCAAGCATTATGCTATCCATAGTGGTCCGGAGCCTACCCGCCATGTTTTTAATGTAGAAGTAAGTGATTATGATCTTTGGGATACTTATTTGCCCGCCTTCCGCAACCTGGTTGTAAACGCTAAAGTTGCAGGGGTAATGTGTGCATATAATGCCTTTAAAGGTCAACCTTGCTGTGGCAATGATATTTTAATGAACAATATATTACGGAACGATTGGAATTTTACCGGCTATGTAACATCTGATTGTGGCGCTATTGACGATTTTTACGAACGACATAAAACCAGTAAAGATGCCGAAACGGCGGCCAGCGAAGCGGTATTACATGGTACAGATGTTGAATGTGGTAACGTTACCTATAAAACATTGGTTAAAGCCGTAAAGGATGGTTTGGTTACCGAAAAACAACTGGATATATCGTTGAAACGCCTGTTTACAATACGTTTCCGTTTAGGCATGTTTGATTCGCCCGAAATGGTGAAATACGCACAAATAAAGACAGATGTTTTAGAAAGTCCCGCGCACAAAGAACAGGCATTGAAAATGGCCAGGCAATCAATTGTATTACTGAAGAATGAAAATAATGTATTGCCACTAAGCAAACACCTCAAAAAAATTGTTGTAATGGGCCCTAATGCCAATAATGATCAGGTTGTTTTAGGAAATTATAATGGTACACCTACCAAACTGGTCAACGCGCTTGCAGGAATTAAAGCAAAATTGGGTAACTCAACTGAAGTTGTTTACAAAAAAGGAGTTGGCTTTTTGGGTGATAACGAAGCAAGGCCAGATTTTAAGGCTGTTGCAGATAGTGTTAAAGATGCAGACGCTTTCATATTTGTAGGTGGTATAACACCTCAGTTGGAAGGAGAGGAAATGCAGGTGAGCAAAAAGGGTTTCAGCGGTGGCGATCGTACCTCGATCATGCTGCCTGAAGAACAAACGCAATTGTTAAAAGCCTTGCAGGCCACAGGCAAACCTGTGGTTTTCGTAATGATGACAGGCTCGGCATTAGCTATACCCTGGGAGGCTGAACATATCCCCGGTATAATAAATGCCTGGTACGGTGGTCAGGATGCTGGTACAGCTATTGCTGATGTTATTTTCGGCGACTATAACCCCGCTGGACGCTTACCGGTAACCTTTTATAAAAGCGACGCTGATTTACCTTCGTTTTCAGATTATTCAATGGAAAACCGCACTTATCGTTATTTTAAAGGAGAACCTTTGTTTGGCTTTGGTTTTGGCTTGAGCTATACCAGCTTTAAATATGACGATTTAACAGTGCCCGAGAAAATTCAGCAGGGTAAACCACTGGAGATAAGTGTAAAAGTAACCAATACGGGTGCAATAGATGGTGAAGAAGTATCTGAACTGTACCTTGCACATCCTGGTTTGGCTATAAAAACGCCTATCCGTGCTCTCAAAGGTTTCGAACGTAATTTTATAAAAGCCGGCGAAAGCAAAATTGTGCGTTTTGAATTAAGTGCAGAAGATTTGTCATTAACGCAGGAAAGCGGTAGTTTAAAAGAACCTGCCGGAAAGTTGTTAGTTAGTGTTGGAGGTAGCCAACCGGATGCTGAAGCAATAAAAGAAGGGAAATCTTTAGAAAAAGTAGTCAGTATTTTATAAACAATGAATTTTTAACTTTTGTCATTGCTTCGTGCCTCGCAGTGACAGGTTGGTTTGATGGTTCTTCAAATTTATAAACAGAAACTCCCAAAATCTTTTTGATTTTGGGAGTTTATCACAACTCACAACACTTCTCACTCAAAATATTCTTTCATTCGTTCAAAAAAGCTCTTTTCATTTTTACCCGGATTAGGTTTAAAATTTGGAGAACTTTGTAATTTCTCCAGTAATTCGTGCTCTTCTCTGCTTAATGCCTTTGGAGTCCATAAATTGATAAGCACCATTTGGTCGCCACGGTATTAGGAATTAAATCAGGTACACCTTTGCCTATTAAATGCAATATTTTAGCACCCTGGGTAATTGGGTCAAGTCTAATTTTTATATTGCTATTAATTATTAATCTATCATAAATTTTTAAGTAGTATTCACAAAAAAATCAATAAAATATAAAAACAAACTTTTAAAATGGCCAAGTATTAGTTTTTAAAACAGATGCAATTACCAAATCACTTTTTATTGATGATTCCATTCGCAAACGAAAAAAGTACTTTCTAAAAAAATATATAGAAAAAAGATTTGGCCTCGACGGCTTAAATTGTCGGTTCATCTACTTTTAAAAGCTTTATGCCGATTAAGTGTGATAGATTTCTTTGCTGTATCTAACTTTGCTTTAACAGGCAACAACAAACATTACCATTACCGCAATTAATTTAAAAACATATGAAGCAACAACAGAAATGGTCACGGCGTAACTTTCTTTCGGCTATTGGGGCAGTAAGTGCTGGCACGGCTTTTATGAATTTCCCATTATCCGCCTGGGCAATCAATGAGCCCGATCCGCAGGTGAATGCCTTAGTAGCTGCAACAATTGGTGTTGATACACATAATCATATTGATGTACCGCTTAATAAGGCTGAATTTCCGGGGCCTCAAATTGATCTTGCAGGCCAAATGAAGCGGTCGGGCTTAGCTGCAATATGTATGACTTTCGCCCTCGACTACCAAAAAATACAAAATCCGGGAGAGGCCTTCGAGCGTTTTATAAACGGTTTAGATTCCCTGGATCAACAACTAGTTTTAAATGGAATAAAACGATCGTTAAATCTTAGCGATTTGAATAAATCACGTGAGCAACATCAGTCGGCGGTAATTCAATCAATAGAAGGCGCGCACTTTCTTGAGGGGCATTTGGAACGTGTTGAATATGCTTATAATCGCGGGTTACGTCATTTCGGGCTATTGCATGATAGTGATGCTTCGGTTCCTCTGGGTGATATTTACACAAACGATCCAAAATGGGGCGGACTTACCGCTTTTGGCACATCTGTAGTTAAAGAATGTAATCGTTTAGGTATTGTAGTTGATTTAACACATTGCGATAACAATACCATAAATATGGCAATTAAAGTATCAGAACATCCTGTTATTGTTTCGCATACCGGACTAGATACCCAACTGGGCTCAAACCAGCGAATGGCTCAAATGATGAAGCCTCGTTTAATAAAAAAAGAACAAGCCAAAATTATAGCAGATGCAGGTGGAATAATAGGCGTTTGGACCCATTTGGCTGACAGCCCTGCTGAGTACGCCAGCAATATTGCTGCAATGGTTGATGTTGTAGGAATAGACCATGTTTGCTTTGGTACTGATACAAAGTTGACACCTGCCTACCGGCCATTTTCAAATCCGGGACAGGATGAGCATGGACCAGCATTTGGTAAGCCCGATGGCGAAAATGGGCCAAAACAGAAACCTGACGGGCCAGCGCCGGATAGAAAAGGTGAATCAGACGGACAACGCATTGGGGAACGCACTAACCTGGTATGGAAATACCAAAAAGATGGGTTTTATTATGTTGTTATTGATGCATTATTGAAAGCCGGTTTTAAACAAGATGAGATTTCAAAAATTGGTGGTGGTAATTACCTGCGTGTTTTTAACGCTGCAACTTCAAAATAGATAAAATGAATAAAAAAGCATATCAATATAAATTAACCCTGGAGGGGTTAAACACGCCTAATAATAATACTGAAGCAGACGCAAGGCTTGAATTCTCCTTTGCTAACCACGACGATATTTTTGGCATTATTGCCCGTACAAAAGATAAGGTGCTATTAGAGGAGCCTAATGATGCTATAGAATTTGCAGTTGGTTTAAAGCTGTTTACAGAAGTAATGTTACGTAACAGAGGTAACGCGCTGTTTGAAGAATTTGCACCCGCCGTTGGCGCTTTTATGAAAAAATTAAAAACTACAAATTGAAAATGATGAAAAATATAGTATTGGTTACTATTGCCATGCTGGCAATTACCTTAAGTTTAAACGCTCAGGATAAGGCACGTTTAGCTTTGAATTTCAATCCCGATAAATATCAAAATAAGACTGTGGAATATAAAGGGAAAAAGCTCAACATCAGGGCATTTGAAAAAATAGTGTACGTAGCCAATCCGGTAGATACAGCCTATCAGATTATGAATATTTATATACCGGAAGAATATTTTGAAGGAAAAACAATTAACGGTTATTCTGCTCAAACAGCTCCAATATTTTTTCCGAATGAGGTAGGTGGATATATGCCCGGGAGACCCGCTTCAACTTCAGGTGGAGGATTTCGACCTCCAATTAATGGCATGCCAGCTGCTCAAAACCAGGGAAGTGGTATGCCGCCGATGGGAGCTGGAGGGCCACAACCAATAGGACCAGGTGGTGCCATGGGTATTAAAAAGGAAAATACCGTTGTTGCGGCACTTGCCAGGGGATATGTAGTTGCTTCGGCCGGTGCACGCGGACGTACCAATAAAAATGCGGCAGGTCAATATTATGGTAAGGCGCCAGCCGGATTGGTGGATTTAAAAGCAGCTGTAAGATATTTAAAATACAATGATAATGTTATGCCTGGAGATGCAAACAAAATTATATCTAACGGCACCAGCGCAGGAGGAGCTATGTCGGCATTGTTGGGTGCAACCGGCGACAACCCCGATTATTTGCCCTATTTAAAAGAAATAGGAGCCGCAGAAACCAGCGACGCTATCTTTGCTTCATCAGATTATTGCCCTATTATAAACCTCGACAATGCCGATATTGCTTACGAATGGCAGTTTCATGGTGTAAATACCTATAAAAAAGGTGGGCCTTTTGCTGGAAATAACAATTCGCCATCAACATTAACAGACCTTCAAATTAAGGTTTCAGATGACTTAAGTATTCAGTTTCCCGCTTACCTGAATTCATTAGGGCTGAAAGATAGCAATGGCAATTCACTTATCTTGGATGCTCAGGGTAACGGAAGCTTTAAAAACTATATAAAATCGGTAGTAGTTGCTTCTGCCAATAAAGCAATTAGCGAGGGTGCTGATTTATCAGGTAATAACTGGTTGTCGTTTACTGGCGGTAAGGTTGTTGATTTAGATTGGGATGCTTATATAAAATATATGGGTAGGCAGAAAACTCCGCCTGCATTTGATGCTCTTGATTTTTCCAGTCCCGAAACCAACCTATTTGGTACTTCAACCATAGAAAATCAGCATTTTACAACTTATTCTTTTAAAAATAGTACCATTGCAAATACAAGTTTAGCCGATGAAAATATCGTAAAAATGATGAATCCTATGAATTACATTGGCACCAGCAATAGTAAAACAGCAAAATACTGGCGCATCCGTCACGGTTCAAAAGATAAAGATACCGGTTTAGGTATCTCGGCAATTTTGGCAGTTTCATTGCAGAATAGAGGATACCAGGTTGATTACGCACTCCCATGGGATAAACCACATAGCGGCGATTATGATCTTGATGAACTTTTTAAATGGGTAGATGGCATTTCTAAATAAACTTATAATTGTTATTAATACCCCTAATGAAAAAGATTTAGCCAGTAAAAAAGATATTTAAAGTAAATATTAAAAAGTAGCATTAAATAAAAAACCGCACAAAATCCAAAGATTTTTTTGTGCGGTTCTCACCACTCACTATTTTCCACTTACTCAAAATATTCTTTCATTCTTTCAAAGAAGCTCTTTTCATTTTTACCCGGATTAGGTTTAAAATTTGGAGAGCTTTGTAATTTTTCCAGTATTTCGCGCTCTTCTCTGCTTAATGCTTTTGGTGTCCAGATATTGATATGAACGAGTTGGTCGCCACGGTTGTAGGAATTAACTTCAGGAACACCTTTTCCTTTTAGACGCAATATTTTTCCCCCCTGAGTTCCTGGTTCAATTTTTATTTTCACCTTGCCGTCAATCGTTGGTACTTCTATGCTGGTGCCTATAGCTGCATCAACAAAATTTACGTGTAAATCATAAATTACATTATTTCCATCGCGTTTTAAGGTATCATGCGGAATTTCTTCAATTAATATGATCAGGTCGCCTGGAATACCACCTCTTGGCGCGGCATTTCCTTTGCTCGCCATGCTCAGTTGCATTCCTTCACTAACACCTGCCGGGATATTGATACTGATGGTTTCTTCGCCACGTACAACACCGTCGCCGGTACAAACCGGGCATTTAGATAATATTGTTGAGCCTTCGCCATTACAGGTAGGGCAGGTGCTTGTTGTTTGCATCTGGCCTAATATGGTATTGGTCACCCTGCGCACAGCACCCGCGCCTCCACAGGTTTTACAAGTCTGGAATGAGGATTTATCTTTTGCTCCTGAACCATCGCAGGTTTTACAAATAATCTGTTTGTTAACTTTTATTTTTTTCTCAGCGCCATTTGCGATCTCTTCAAGTGTAAGGCGCACTTTTATGCGCAAATTGCTGCCACGGGTAACCCTGCGCCCTCCCGAACTGCCACTTTGCCTGCCTCCGCCAAAAAATCCTTCAAATGGACTGCCTCCACCAAATATGTCGCCAAACTGGCTGAATATGTCATCCATATTCATGCTGCCACCATAATTGCCGCCATTTGCCGAATGCGCATTGGCTGCATGGCCAAACTGATCATATCGCTGGCGTTTTTCGGGATTACTCAACACCTCGTATGCTTCTGCTGCTTCTTTAAACTTATCTTCTGCGGCTTTATCTCCCTGGTTTTTATCAGGGTGATATTTTATAGCCATCTTACGGTAGGCCTTTTTAATTTCTTCAGCATCAGCACCTTTTGCTACGCCCAGTACATCATAGTAATCTCTTTTTGACATCTTTTATTATTTCGGATTTAAGATGTTCGATTTCGAATTTATTTTCGATTTCGAATTTTTTTTTATTTGTTGTGCTTCGAATTTCTAAAATTCAATATCCGGAAAATCCGAAATCGAATATTCGAAATTAATTAAGCACCTACTATTACTTTTGCAAACCTTACCACTTTATCATTCAGGAAATAGCCTTTTTCCATTTCGTCAATAACTTTACCTTTCATATCTTCGGCAGGAGCCGGTATGTTGGTAATAGCTTCCTGCAACTCGGGATCAAACGTAGTGCCGATTGATTCCATGGCTTTTAACCCTTTTTGGGTCAGCACAGTCTTTAATTTATTCTGAACCAGTATCACACCTTCTTTAACCGGAGCAATATCTGTTGCCGATTCAATTGCTTTAAGCGCGCGTTCAAAATCGTCCAGAACCGGTAATAAGGAAACAATTAAATCTTTCCCTTCCAATTTACGGGCATCTTCACGCTCCTTTATTGTACGCCTTCTGAAGTTATCAAATTCAGCATATAATCGCAAATACTTGTCGTTGGCTAATGACAGTTCGGCTTTTACAATTTCTACCGCCGATGGCGCATTTTCATCCTCTTTCAAATCTTCTAAAACAACCGGGTTTTCTGCCTGCTCGTTTTCATTTATTACTTTATTCATATTTTCAGTCTGGTGTGAACCTTCCTTGTGTTTTTTCTTCAACATATCGTTAAAATTCATAGCTTATATTGCTAATCAAGTACCTTGCCATTTGCCTAAAGGCGACAAGCTGACAGCAGTTTTTGAATTTTGTGTAAATTTTGGCACTTTTTAGTGAATTGAAACGTGGCAGGAGTGGCACATTAAGAATTAGAGGTAGCAACTGGTATCAGTAGCATAGGGCTAACAACAGTGAATACGCTTAACATTATTATTTTAGACAATTCTGCCAAGCTACAAAAAACTGCTAATATATTACGCTATGGTAGCGTCTTCCAAAACTTTGCCATTTTCGCACTTAATAATGCGTGATGGAAAGGCACGGATTATATGGTAATCGTGTGTTGCTACAACAACCGCTGTACCGCCCTGGCTTATTTGTTTTAATAACATTACAATTTCTTCGGAAGTATCAGGGTCAAGGTTTCCGGTAGGCTCGTCGGCCAGAATTATCTCAGGGTCATTCAGCAAAGCGCGGGCAATAACTACGCGTTGTTGTTCACCGCCCGAAAGTTCATGAGGCATTTTTTTAAGTTTCGAACGTAAACCAACTTTTTCGAGTACATCAAGCGCCCGATCGGTAATTTTTTTCTTGTCGGTCCAACCGGTAGCCTGCATTACAAAAGTTAAATTTTCTTCAACAGAACGGTCGGTAAGCAATTGAAAATCCTGGAAAACAATGCCCAGTTTCCGGCGTAAAAAGGGAATGTCTTTAGCTTTTATATCCTTAAGTTGGTATCCGCAAGCCTGAGCCTTACCAATTGTGATATTTAAATCGCCATAAATAACTTTAAGCAAGCTGCTTTTACCCGATCCCGTCTGACCTATTAGCCAAACAAAATCACTTTTGTCTATATGCAGGTTAACCTTCGACAAAACAAGATGGCTTTGTTGAAAAATATCAACATTTTGTAACCTGATAATTGAATTTTCAATCATGCCTTAAAGCTCCAATTTTAATATTTTCCCAAAAGGCAAATCCTTTATTAATTCCATAATGTATTCTTTCTTATCCTGCAAACCAACTTTATCCAATGATTTGTCGGGACGATCAGACCGGAAATAGGCTAAAAGCGTAAACTGTTCATCCCTGAGCTGAACGTAGTCCGGAATTTTTGCTACACCTTTTACCTTTATGATATACATCCTTTTTTCATTGGGTCATTTTGTCATTGAGTCATTGGGCTTTTTTTTAATTTGCAAAGAAAATGACCTAATGACTCAATGACCAAATGAAGTTCCTAAAGCGCCAACACTTCTTTAACTCTTGCTGCAGCTTCTTTTAACAAAATTGCTGAATATACTTTTAAACCGGAATTGTCTATCAATTGTTTTGCTTCTACCGCATTTGTGCCTTGTAAACGAACAATTATTGGAATTGGTATATTGCCTATTTCATGGTAGGCATCAATAACACCCTGGGCAACACGGTCGCAACGTACAATGCCACCAAAAATATTAATCAGGATTGCTTTTACATGCGGATCTTTTAATATGATATTAAAGGCAGCTTTAACAGTTTCAGCATTTGCGGTTCCACCAACATCCAAAAAGTTTGCCGGCTCGCCACCCGCTAATTTTATAATATCCATAGTTGCCATAGCTAAACCTGCACCATTAACCATACAACCCACATTACCATCGAGTTTTACATAGTTTAGGTTTGATTTGCTTGCTTCAACTTCCATTGGGTCTTCTTCGTTGATATCGCGCAAAGCAGCAAAATCAGGATGGCGGAACAAAGCGTTGTCATCTAAATTTACTTTAGCGTCAACAGCTAATATTTTATTGTCAGAGGTTTTTAAAACCGGGTTGATTTCAAATTGAGATGAGTCTGTAGCGTCATAAGCTTTGTACAAAGCGGTGATAAATTTCACCATATCTTTGAAAGCATCGCCGGAAAGGCCAAGGTTAAAAGCGATTTTACGGGCCTGGAAGGGCTGCAAACCTACTTTAGGGTCAATTTCTTCTTTATGAATACGCTCAGGAGTTGAATGTGCAACTTCTTCAATATCCATACCACCTTCAGTTGAATACATGATGATGTTTTTACCTTTTGCCCTATCTAATAAAACACTTACATAAAATTCTTTGGTCGGACTGTCGCCGGGGTAATAAACATCCTGAGCAACTAAAACTTTGCGAACAAGTTTACCTTCTGGTCCGGTTTGAGGTGTTACCAATTGCATGCCTAAAATATTGCCTGCTTTTTCTTTAACCTCCTCCAGGTTTTTGGCCAGTTTTACACCACCACCTTTACCACGGCCACCGGCATGGATCTGAGCTTTTATCACTACCCACGAAGAGCCGTACTCTTCTTTCATTTTTTCTGCAGCGGCTGTGGCTTGCTCAACTGTTTCGGCTACAATGCCTTCCTGAACCCTAACGCCAAAGCTTTTTAATATGGCTTTACCTTGATATTCGTGAATATTCATGTTTTTGAAGAATTTGCGGTAAAGCTAATAAATAAGTCCGAAAGTCAGAAAGCCCTGTAGCCCGAAAGAATATTATTATCAAAGATTTTATTCAATAAAAATACTTCAATTATCTTCCGGACTTTTCTAACTTTCAGTCAAAATAAATCTCCATATATTTGCTCATGCTGCAAGCCAAAAATATTCATAAATCGTACGGACAACTGCAAATATTGAAAGGTGTTGATCTTGAAGTAAACAAAGGAGAAATTGTTACCATTGTTGGGGCATCCGGTGCAGGTAAAAGTACACTGCTTAATATATTGGGCACGCTTGACAGGCCCGACTCCGGTCAGCTATTTATCAATAATATTGAACTGAGCGGTTTATCCCATAAAAACCTGAGTGCTTTCAGAAATAAGTATATTGGATTCATTTTTCAATTCCACCATTTACTCACTGAATTTGACGCCATCGAAAATGTATGTATCCCGGCATTTATAGCAGGAACCCCTCAAAAGGAAGCTGAAAAACGTGCCAGGGAATTATTGGAATTATTGGGTTTGGCAGAAAGATTTTACCATAAACCTAACGAATTATCTGGTGGGGAACAGCAGCGCGTAGCTGTTGCGCGTGCACTTATAAATAACCCATCGCTGATTTTTGCTGATGAACCGTCTGGAAACCTTGACTCGGCCAATGCACTCGATTTACATAACCTGTTTGTTAAATTGCGAAATGATTTTAATCAAACATTTGTTATTGTTACTCATAACCAGGACCTGGCTGATCAATCTGACAGAACAATTTTTATGAAAGATGGTTTAATTGTTTAAAATTCGTGAAAACTCTTATAACTGCAGCAAATTCGGCCAAAGCCTACAGTTTAAAAAACAGCCTCGCAGACCAGGAGATTGTTTTAGGTGATTATATGGATTTACCATCATTTATGCTGAACCAGGAAAATATGGTGAAATTGCCCAACCCTAAACTAATAGCCTATGCTCACCAGATGCTAACTTTGTGTTTGAATATGCAAATAGATACTTTATATGCATTGCGAAAAGATGAACAAATTCACTTAAATGAAGCCCGGCAACTGTTTGAGGAATATGGGATTGAGATAGTGAGCTGTGAATAGTTAATGAGGAATGGCTTGAAAAGTCGTTAATGGTTGATAGATGACACTTCATAGCGAAATTTATATTTAGCTTTTTTACTATGAACCATTAACTGTGAACTAAAACCTAATAAAAAATGAAATTACACACCATTGATACCGGATTTTTCAAGTTGGACGGCGGAGCCATGTTTGGCGTAGTACCTAAAACAATTTGGAATAAAACCAACCCGGCCGATGAAAATAACCTGTGTAACTGGGCAATGCGCTGTTTACTGATTGAAGATGGCGATCAGTTAATTTTGATTGATACCGGCCTTGGCAGCAAACAGGACGCGAAATTTTTTAGTCATTATTACCTGCATGGCCAAGCCAGTCTGAAAAGTTCAATAGAATCTGCCGGCTTCAGTTTGGACGATATTACTGATGTTTTTTTAACCCATTTGCATTTTGACCATGTTGGCGGTGCCGTTGAACGTATAAATGACCAGCTAGTACCTGCGTTTAAAAACGCAAAATACTGGAGCAATGCACAACATTGGGATTGGGCTATTAACCCGAACGAACGGGAAAAAGCATCGTTTTTTAAAGAAAATATTTTACCAATACAGGAAAGCGGGCAATTGAATTTTGTGGATTTAATTGATGGCGTAAAGTTTAGTAAAGATTTTGCTGTGAAATTTGTTTATGGCCATACCGATGCAATGATGCTGCCGCTGATTAATTATAAAGGACGACAAATATTATATACTGCCGATCTATTGCCTTCAACCGGACATATTCCATTGCCCTACGTAATGGCCTATGATATGTTTCCTTTAAAAACGTTAGGTGAGAAAAAAGTTATTTTAAAGGAGGCAGTTGAAAATGACTATGTGCTTTTTTTTGAGCATGATCCCATAAATGAATGCTGTACTTTGCAGCAAACTGAAAAGGGAGTAAGATTGAAAGATTCATTTAAGCTCATCGATATACAGTAGTATCGGGATAATTATATTATAAACGGCTAAAAATATTATAAAGTAAATGTTGTATTTTTTCCAAAAATAATTGCAGGTTTATAAAATTAGCAACAATTTTGTAACTTTGCACGTTCTAAACGTATTTCACTATTATTCAGAACAGAGGGTAAAATTTAGATGAGACAACTCAAAATAACGCAATCAATTACCAACCGTGAGTCGCAATCACTTGATAAGTATCTGCACGAAATTGGTAAAGTTGACTTGATAACTGCCGAAGAAGAAGTAATTTTAGCTCAGAAGATAAGAGAGGGAGATCAGGCCGCCCTCGAACGTTTAACAAAAACAAACCTGCGATTTGTAGTTTCTGTTGCCAAACAATACCAAAACCAAGGATTAACTTTAGGCGATTTAATAAACGAAGGTAATTTAGGTTTAATTAAAGCGGCAAAACGCTTTGACGAAACCAAAGGATTTAAATTTATTTCGTACGCGGTTTGGTGGATCCGCCAGTCAATATTGCAGGCAATTGCGGAGCAGTCCCGTATTGTGCGTTTGCCTTTGAACCAGGTAGGTTCCCTAAGTAAAATTAGCAAGGCTTTTTCCAAATTGGAACAGGAATATGAGCGTGAGCCTTCGCCTGAAGAACTTGCTGATATGCTTGAAACAACAGTAGATAAGATTTCAGACACTCTTAGCAACTCGGGCAGGCATGTTTCTATGGACGCCCCATTTGTGCAGGGTGAAGAAAATACATTGCTGGACGTATTGGAAAACCAGGAGCCCAATACCGATTCTATTCTAATAAATGAATCATTGTCAGAAGAAATTAAACGCTCACTGTCAACATTAACTGAGCGTGAACGCGAAATTATAGTTTTGTTTTTTGGACTGGGAACCAATCACCCGCTTTCTCTGGAAGAAATTGGGGAGAAGTTTAACCTCACCCGCGAACGAGTACGCCAGATAAAAGATAAAGCTTTACAGCGATTAAGACATACATCGAGAAGTAAGATATTGAAATCATATCTTGGATAATGAACAAATGTAGCGCTTCAAAAAAAGCGCTTTTTTTTTGTAATTGAGCCGGCTGGTTTAAAAAACGTTCATATTGTTTCTGAAACATCATTTATATGAATGTTCGATTGGCGGTTTTTCAAAATCCGCATTTCTTCATGTAAAATTTCAATTCTTTCCAACAAATGATTAATGGCATCAATTCCAGCCACGTTTATTTCCAGTTCTTCATGCAAACGGATCATTCGTTCAAATTTGTGCAATTCAGTTTCCGGTATATAATAATCTGGCCCAATTTCTTCGAATGCAATTACACCGGCTTCTTTTAATGCCTGAATAAAAGTGCCATCCACATTATGATATCTGCAAATTTCAACAGTTGAGATCAAATTCATATCAATGATAATTTAAATAAATTCCTAAAAAATGGATAGTTAATATTAGTTTCATTTTAGCTTTTTGATAACTCCTCAAATAATTTAACCTGTTTTTCAGAAAGGTTTGTTGGTATTTGAATATCATAAGTAATATAAAAATCGCCAAACTCACCGTCTTTTTTATAAAAAGGAAGTCCCTTACCTTTCAATTTAACTTTAGTGCCATTTTGGGTTTCGGGTTTCACTTTCACTTTTACTTTGCTCGTTAGGGTGTCAATTGTAACTTCACCACCCAGCACTGCCGTGAAAAGATCAAGTTTCACTTTACTATGTAAATCATATCTGTCTCTTACAAAGCGCGGATCGTCAGCAATAATAAACTTTAGAAAAAGATCGCCAGCCGGGCCGCCGTTCGCACCAGGATTACCATGCCCTGCAATTTTTATTGTTTGCCCGTTTTCTACTCCGGCTGGAATTGTGAGCCGAATATTTTTGCCATTAATTGTCAGCGTCTCTTTATGCGACTCTGTAATTTCAGCCAACGTAAGTTTTAACTCCGCATTGAGATCCTGGCCCATGAATTTAGTTTGCCTGCCACCCGAAGAACGTTTACTTTGTCCGAACATAGATTGAAAAAAATCTGAAAATGAATCACCTTCACTATCTTCGAAACCGCCAAAGGTGCTACCGGGATTTTGCGGGCGTTGTTGTCTTTGCTGGCGTTGCTGCCGTTGTTGCGCTTCATATTCAGCGCCATGTTCCCAATTTTCGCCATACTGATCGTATTTCTTACGCTTTTCGGCATCACTTAAAACTTCGTTGGCTTCATTTAACTGTTGAAATTTCTTGTTGGCTTCTTTATCGTTTGGATTCAGGTCGGGGTGATATTTTCGTGCAAGCTTTCGGTAGGCATTTTTAATGTCTTTTTCTGAAGATGTTCTAGGTATGCCTAAAACCTGGTAGTAGTCAATAAATGCCATATGTTGTTTCTATAAAATTTAAAAATCTGATCAAAGATTTTTGAAAATACCGGTCAATAAAGTTCCGGGCTTATAACTGATCAAAATTAGAAAGCTCTTCATTAAAAGAAGAGCTTTTTTAATATTTATCTGAATTTTTTTGAAT